>Ga0210410_10000030_pt1 | contig 270873 bp, 245 predicted proteins | sample IncBWC4MmetaG_FD_161058 | JGI IMG/M metagenome (GOLD analysis project Ga0210410, IMG submission 161058) | Forest soil microbial communities from Barre Woods Harvard Forest LTER site, Petersham, Massachusetts, United States - Inc-BW-C-4-M | ecosystem: Environmental > Terrestrial > Soil >... | reverse complement strand
AGGCTCTGATAGAGCTGAAATTCCGAAGAGGCTTAGGGACGCGCGAGTGCCATGACGTTCTCTCTTAGAAAGGAGGTGATCCAGCCGCAGGTTCTCCTACGGCTACCTTGTTACGACTTCACCCCAATCATGAACCATACCTTGGACGGTTGCCTCTCTTGCGAGTTAGCACGCCGGCTTCTAGTGCAGTCCACTTTCGTGATGTGACGGGCGGTGTGTACAAGGCCCGGGAACGTATTCACCGCGGCGTTCTGATCCGCGATTACTAGCGATTCCAGCTTCATGGAGTCGGGTTGCAGACTCCAATCCGAACTGAGGCCGGCTTTTTCCGATTAGCTCCCCCTCGCGGGTTTGCGACGGTTTGTACCGACCATTGTAGCACGTGTGTAGCCCTGGACATAAAGGCCATGAGGACTTGACGTCATCCCCACCTTCCTCCCAGTTATCCTGAGCGGTTTCACTAGAGTGCCCGGCTTGACCCGATGGCAACTAGGGATAAGGGTTGCGCTCGTTGCGGGACTTAACCCAACATCTCACGACACGAGCTGACGACAGCCATGCAGCACCTATATAGCAGTCTCTTGCGAGACGCGGATGTTTCCACCCGATTCCACTACATTTCGAGCCCAGGTAAGGTTCTTCGCGTTGCGTCGAATTGAACCACATGCTCCACCGCTTGTGCGGGCCCCCGTCAATTCCTTTGAGTTTCAGCCTTGCGACCGTACTCCCCAGGCGGATTGCTTATCGCGTTAGCTGCGGCACAGCAGGATTGGGTACCTGCTACACCAAGCAATCATCGTTTAGGGCTAGGACTACCAGGGTATCTAATCCTGTTTGCTCCCCTAGCTTTCGCGCCTCAGCGTCAGTTATGGTCCAGTGCGCCGCTTTCGCCACAGGTGTTCCTCCCGATATCTACGCATTTCACCGCTACACCGGGAATTCCACGCACCTCTCCCATACTCCAGCACGGCAGTTTCGCCTGCAGACTCCGAGTTAAGCCCGGAGATTTCACAGGTGACTTACCGCACCGCCTACGCGCCCTTTACGCCCAATAATTCCGAACAACGCTTGCCCCCCTCGTATTACCGCGGCTGCTGGCACGAAGTTAGCCGGGGCTTCTTCCACCGGTACCGTCATAATCGTCCCGGTCGAAAGGAGTTTACGTCCCAAGGGACTTCATCCTCCACGCGGCGTTGCTGCGTCAGGGTTTCCCCCATTGCGCAAAATTCCCCACTGCTGCCTCCCGTAGGAGTCTGGACCGTGTTTCAGTTCCAGTGTGGCCGTGCGCCCTCTCAGGCCGGCTACCGATCTTCGCCTTGGTGGGCCGTTACCCCGCCAACTAGCTAATCAGCCGCGACCCCCTCCTCAAGCGGATTGCTCCTTTGATCTTGCGATGTTATGCGGTATTAGCATCGGTTTCCCGATGTTATTCCACACTCGAGGGTAGGTTAGTCACGTGTTACTCACCCGGTCGCCACTTTACTCAGGGATTGCTCCCCTTTCTCGTTCGACTTGCATGTGTTAGGCACGCCGCCAGCGTTGATTCTGAGCCAGGATCAAACTCTCGTTTGAAACCTGATGTCTGCCGACGGGTAGTTGGCAGACTGCCATCGCCGCATATCCAGAACTGCTTGCAAAAGCTGCTCTGGGTCAACAATGCGAGATGGCGCCACCATTCAGCTTCTCTCCCTTGCGGGAGTGAAGACCATGGTGGTCTATCTTGTGAGATCGTTCGGACTAATGCCCGAATCCGTTTCTCACGACTGGCACGTTCAACCTAGTTGTCAAAGACCGAATCGCGGTCCGCCAGAGCGGCGCGAATTCAGTCCAGGCGATCTCGCTACTAGAGCGAAACCGACTGTCCTCGAAACCTTACAAGCATACGGTGCGGGGTGTATCCCGTCAATCGGCGCTTCCCACAAGATTTCCAGATGATTTCCACATCGGGAACGCTCGGGAGCCGGGGGCGGGAGAGCTGCCTCAAACCCGAAAGCAGGTTCCTCACCGGGCTTTCAGCCCGGTTCGGAATGACATGGCTTTAGGTTGGCGCTCTTTACGCGCAACAGTATGGCCTTCCGAGTCGGGGTAAACGCCACTTTCGGCGCACGCATTTTGCGCAGCCCGAGACGGAAGACAAGAAATTGAGAAAAGATCCCTTTGGAGGTCCTTGCTTTGAAGGTACCCTTCGGAAACTGTGATGCTTTCCGAATGAAGTCCCGTGGCCGGGACGATTGAGAGCTTTGTTACGTGCTCTCTTAAGACTTAGATGCCGGACGAGCCCGAGAGTTGCAGACAATACGACCGGCTAGCCACACTACTGCTCTCGGTGAATTGTTTATAGCAGATGTGTGGGGAAGAGCGCAAGAGGGAATTTAGAGTGGGCAAGAAATTATCGAGGGTTTACTGGTTTACTGATCTGATTCGCGCGAGACGGATCCTCTCAGTGCGAATTCAAGCGTATCGGTAGCTAGCTTGAGAGGAGCGTTGTTTATTCCGGCCGGTATTCTTGTGGCGCTGGCGGTTGCCCCCGACCCAGTTCCTGATAGCGTCAACCATTTCGCGGATCTCGTTGGAGGCTGGCTCTTCCAGTCCCAGGAGAGCGCGGCCTATTTGCCGCGCTTCAGGAGTCGCCTCGTCAAGCATCTGGCGCCGCTGGTCAATTGGGAGGTTGTCGTATTGCACGACCCTGGCCAGAATCGAAGCGTCTCGTGTCGTGAGGCGAATCATCTTTCTTATCCTAACAGAGCCTATAAAAGCAGTCACTCCTTAAGATGCGGATTTCAGAGGATAGACTCCCGAAAGTACCGGGCATCCCGCTGAACGTTCGTCAGTGCGGCCATCTGCCGTGTATTCTTCGACATAGCGGACTGTCAGGGACAGAACCACTGCATCCTTACCCGGCGGCAGTTCGATCTCCGTGGGTTCGCCATGCTGAGAATCCTTCCATAAAGCGACCACCCTAGGACGATCGCGGCCACCGCGGCAGGGACGGCTCAGAGCCGACATTCCTAAGCTCGTCATTGTGAGCACCGAGCATCCCGGATCATCGGCCAGGGCAGTCGCGTATCGTGCTCCCCATCTCTCTTTGACTTGGGGACCATCCATCAATAAAGCAATAACCAAATTGGGCCCCACAGCTCTCACGATGTCGCCGACAGGGTCCGGCCGGGCCAAGTCTTCGCAGACCAGGGGGCACATGACCAGCCATGGAAACATCGAAACGAGCATAACCTGCCGATCTTCGAGGCTAATGTGCTCCCACCAACCGCGTTCTGGATGAAGTCGACTACCTAGTCCATACTGTTCCACTTGCGCGGCATCAAGCTTCCATCGGTGGTGCTTGTTCTGCCTAAGGGATTCCAAGCCGGGGATGTCAAGGCATACCATGTTTGTGCCGTGCTTTGTCGGTGGAATTGACGACTTTCCAACACCCGAAATCAGAAAGGCTCCTTGTTGTAATACATATTGGCTTAGTAGATCGTGCGTGTCAGGAGTGACAGCCGACTCGGGCAGGACCACCCCATCTATTCGCCCAAGCCTCGACTTGCCGACTTCGTAAGCGCGCCTAACGATTTCGAGCACGTCTTTGGGCTTTTCCTTGTGGCGAAAAGTGAAAAAACCAAACTCGTCGGGCATGTTTCGCATTTCGGACTTAAGCGGTTCTGTTTTGCAAAACTGCGAGGGATAGATTTCGTTCGGCCAAGGAACAACCAGTAGGTTCAAGCCGAGTCCTTCTGGTGGAAAGCTTGGTGCGGTAAACCATTTAGGTTTGAGCTCACACTCTGGGCACAGCGCGAGATGCATGGAGAGCGATCGAACGGTCAACCCGTTCTGCGGAGTGCGCATTTTTGGAAGGACTCTAATCCGTGTTCTATCTATCTCCTGACAGAGAGTCGAGCCTAGCTCCGTCGGATATAAACATGTATCCGCGAAGTTGTAGAAGTCCGGGTTATCCATTGGTCCGCTGTGCGGGAGTCCTACTTCGGCACACGCGCAATCGCTCATCGCGCAGAGCTCCAACAAAGATCGGCATGCTGCCAGTTCCTTACAGAGATCCGAAACCGGCACATTCCACGAACTCACCATTGTGCTCCAAGCCTTTCTGACCTCGGCGGGCACCTTCTTCACGGACCAACCTTGCCGCCAAGCTTGTGCAATCTTCTCAATTTTCCTAGCCCAAGCCGCGGAGTTTGAGCCCCGTTTCTTCCCGTCTCTCGGGGGCCAGTCAACCAAGACGCTGCAGTATGCGCCAGACCGCAGGAGGAGTGCCATGCAAAGACCGAAAATGTCCGGGGGCCAAACGGGTACGGCGTTATCGTTCCGTAGTCGGGGCAGGAGATGAATCAAGTATTCTCCTACGCCGAGCCTAGGTGTTGGGGATGTCGACGCTCTTCGCCGTCTTGCGGCCATGTGACTCACTCGTTGTTCAAGCTATGTGGAATTCAATACTAGCCTAAGCGGCAGCTCCTCGGCTGACTTTGATAAGACCAGATGCCTGAGCCTCTTCATTTGCGTGACGCTCAGAGGCCGGACATCAGCAAATGCCAGGCTTCTTTGTATTGGGAGTATTTGGAGTTTTGGCGGTCTGGGGTGAGGAGGATGTCGGGTTGGTTGTTGGTGGCGGGGAGGGGGAGGATGTAGAAGGTGTCGGCGGGGATTACGTAGGCGGCGAACAAGTCGACTTGGTCGGGGGTGTAGGGGATGCCGTTGTGGTCGAGGTGGCATTTGTAGGAGTTGCCGCGATCGAAGATGGTGCATTTGACCTGGATGCGGAGGAAGTGGCCGTGGTGGTCCCATCGGTCGCTCGTCGCTCTCCCAGGGCAGGCTACGAGGAAGTCGTAGGGGGCGTTGTCTCCGCAGGGGCGGGCTAGGATTAGTCCTCGTTCGGTGGCGCGGAGCTGGAAGACTAGTTCGGCCCATTCTCCGCGGAGCTTGGGGTGGGGGATGTATTTGTGGCGATTTGGCATGGTGGTCCCTTGGGTGAAACCGGTTCGTCGTGCAAGTTTGTGGTGGTTACGGCCGGCAGGCGATACGCTGGCTGCTGAAAAGCAGGTTCCTCGCGATGAAGCCGCTCGGAATGACAAAGTCCTATTTTGGCGATGGGAAATGCGTTTGGGGAATAAAAAACGCGGCCTGGAGGGGCCGCGTTTCGCTTTCTTCCACTCTAAGTTTAGTATATCACATCGCAATGGGTAACCCGCCATCTTTGCATAGAATATATTTGTCCTGGAATCAGAGAGATGGGCGAAAACGGGGGTGATTTGCCCCTTGACAAGAAAATTCCCGAAATGGGAATTAGGCGGTGCAGGTCTCGCTGCGCTCGACCGGACCCTTCGGCTTCGCTCAGGGCAGGCTCACGAGGCGGCTGTCCCACACAGTCAGGATCAGTGTCCCTACACAATCAACTAGAGGGCGAAGTAGGTTTTGTGGTGGAGGAGGCTGTTTTCGTCGCCGATTACTACGCGGTCGGGCCAGCCGGGAGTGGTGGTGATTAGCAGGCGCAAGCTTTTTGCGTCGGGTGGCACGTCGAAAGCTAGTTGGGTGGTGTAGAAATCGGAGGGCTTGAGGGGAGTTAGCAGGGGCGTGCCCTGGGTGGCTGTGGGCTGGTACTGGCGGCCGTTGGCGTCGATTAGAAGGACGGTGCGCGGGCTGGGAGTTAGCGTGGCGTCTTTGGGGCGGGAGGGAGATGTGGTGGTTTCGTCGAAGCGGGTGCGGATGGTGACTACGTAGTGCGTGGCTCCGGCGGAGGGTTCGGTTTTGACGTCGAGGAGAGAGTAGGCGAGATGGCAGTCAATTTCGCAGAAATATTTTTCCTGATTGTGGGCGAGGATTTGAGGGCGGCTGGCCAGGGAGAATCCCAGGAGGAGTGCGGCATAGATGGCTGCTCCGGCGGAGACGGTGAGCAGGCATAGGCGTGCGAACTTGGGCTTGCGGGCGAACCAGGCGATAGCGGCCAAGGCCAGAGCGAGGAACGCGCCGGCAACGGCGCCGAGGAAGCTCATGACGGCTAGCGGGGCGGGGAAGTTCATGTTGCTGCTGATATTCGGTGTCCACATAGTTTTTATCTCCAGAGAAGGTTTGCGGCCTGGCTGACGTAGGGATAGATCTCGTCGTTGATCCAGTAGCTCTCGAACAGGATGGCGAAGGCGGTTCCCAGCGACCAGATTGCCCAACGGCTGCGACTCAACGCAGAATTCGGCACGAGGTTTTGAAGAGCAAAGTCTGCGACGTAAGAGGCGCAATAACAGAGGTTGGCCAATAGGGCGAGAACGGTAATGACCCCCAGGAAGTACCAGCTCAAGGCGGGACGGAAGTGGGTCCAGTCTTTGAAGAGCCAGAAGAGGGCGGTAGCGGTGAGGATGGCGTTGTAGATGAGGCGGCGGGGCTCCCAGAAGCGGGTGGCGTTGCGAATGGAGAAATGAACGGGTTCGTCGGCGGCGATGGGATGGTCGGGCATCATGGTTTTTTCTTTCTATGTAATGTACTTTGCAATGCAAAGTTGGTAAAGCCAAAAAAATCTATTCTTCCTTTCGGGTCACGCGGATCCATTCCTCCATTTGATCGAGGTATTGCGCCAGGGCGCGGCGGCCGGTGGCGGTGAGGCGGTACTCGGTGCGGGGGACGCGGGCTTCGAAATATTTCAGGCAGGAAATGTATTCGGCCTCCTCGAGTTTGCGGGCATGGACGCTGAGGTTGCCGTCGGTGGTTTTGAGGATGCGCTTGAGGTCGTTGAAGCTGAGGCTGGCGTTGGTGGCCAGGGCGCTGACGATGCCGAGGCGAATGCGCTCGTGGATCAGGCGATCGAGTTCGGGCAGTTCGAGGGGGCGGGCGAGGACTCGGGCATGTCCGGCAGATGCGGCCGGAGATGCGGCATGGGCTCCGCTCTTGGACTTGCGGCGCTGTTGGAGTGCTCTAGCCACCGTACCTCCGGGCGATTAGGAATCCAAAGATGATGTGTAATCCGCCGAAGCTGGCTGCGAGGAAATAGTTTCCCCAGGCTGCGGGGGCTACTACGGCAAGTGCGCCGGTGGCCATGAAACAGAGTCCCATGACAGGGACGATGGAGACGGAATAAAGTCCGCCGGTGATGATGCCAGCGCCGTAGAGCAGGAGCCACACGGGAGCTAGAGCGGATTCAAGGCCGGCGCGCTGGAGGAGGAAGGTTAAGAGCGCTCCGGCTGCTAGCGGGGGAAAGAGGCCGAGAGCGACTTTGCGTCCGGGTCCGGTGAAGAGTGGGAGGCCCCGGCGGTTGGCCTTCCAGTGCATGGAGAGGATGGAGATGAGGGCGGCGAGAACTGCCTCGGCCAGCCAGATTCTTAGCCAGGCAGTGGAGTTCGATTGATGCGCGGCCAGCCCGGCGGCAGCCAGGGCCGTGGTGCCGAGAATGACTTGTCCCCAGCCGGGGATGGCAGTGAAGGAAGCGGAGCGCTCCATGGTGTCGCGAATGAAGCGGAGGTCGGCGGCGGGGTCGGGGGCGAGGGCGTTCTCCGGATTGGGGATCGGCAGCGGCGGGTGCGTGGGCCGGTGCGGGCGGCGGAGGCGGTGGTGGCGCGGGTCGGGCATTTACGAGGAGAGAGTAGCGAATGGGGAGAGTTTTGTCAAGTACTTTGTGATGTAAAGCTGCTTAATCCGTGCCTTACGAGGGTGGCGACGGGGTGCCGTCCCTACAGGGGCGTGGCGTCCTTGACGCGGCGCTGAGACTACGGTCTCCACGGTGGTGGTGGCGATCGTGGAGGTTTGTGAAATCTCAGTTCGGAGTGGCAGGAGCAAAATCGATTCGTGGTGGAAATGCCTGCTGGGTGCGACGGTGCTACGCGGAGTAAAGGGGTCCCCTCGGCTTCGCTCGGGGCAGGCTCTTCGACAGCGCTCAGGATGACAGCGCGCTGGTCGCGCGGGTTAGGACGAGGTGGGCGGCGTAGATGTCTTCTACTGCGAGGCCCAGGGATTTGAAGACTGTGATTTCCTGGTTATTTTTTCGGGTGGGGAGTTCGCCTAGTTCGGCGGCGATGTGGGAGGCCGTCCAGCGGCCTTCTGCGATTCCCATTACTACGTCGCCAGCTTCTTTGAGCGCGGCTGCGCGAGAGTCGACTATGAGGCGGGCACGCTGGACCAGCGCGGGATCGAGTTCGCGCTGCGTTGGGATGCAGGCTCCTACGGCGATTACGTGCGCACCTTCGCTTACCCATTCGTTCTGAATCACCGGAGTGGGCGAGGCGGTTGCGGCTACTACTACGTCTGCGTCGCGCACTACGGCTTCGGCGTTCCACATGGCTTTGGCTCTGGTGTCGGCGGCGAATTGGCGGAGGCGGGATGGGTTCGGGCTCCAGGCGCGGACTTCGGTGAATTCGCGGACTTGGCGGAGGGCTTCGTAGTGACTGCGGGCCTGGACTCCGGAGCCGAGGATGCCGAGGATGCGCGCATCTTTCTTCGCCAAGTGGCGTGCGGAGACGGCTGAGACTGCGGCGGTGCGGGCTTCGGTGATGTAACGCCCGTCGAGGATGGCTTCGGCAATTCCGGTTTCTGGATTGAGCATGACGATGACGGCTTGATGCGTGTCGAGGCCGCGGGCTGCGTTGGCGGCGCACACTGTGACGAGCTTTGCGCCTAGAGCGGGGAGTGCGGGGACGTAGGAGGGCATGAGGCCGAAGAGCGAGCTGGCGCCGAATTTTAGAACTGTGCGTACGGGTTGTTCGACGCGTCCGGCAGAGAATTCGATTAAGGCGCGCTCCATCGCGTCGATTAGATCGGGCATGCGGAGGTGGGCGCGGACTTCTGGTTCGTTGAAGAAGCGAGGAGTGTTCATGGGATGTTGTCTAACGCTGACGCCTTCGGGGGCTAAAGCCCACATTGACTTAGAAAAGCTTAACGCGGCGCTGAAGCGCCGCTCTTCCACGGTACTGCAAGCATTCCACCGCGGCCGTGACCTTGTGCGACGAATCATTTCTTCAACTCGGCGTCCCAGTTCAGGACGAGGGTGATCGGGGACGAGATTTCCTGATCCGCCTGAACCATCGCGAGGATGCGGCCGTCTTGTGCAGTGTCGACGGGGCGGACGCCGCCGGGCGAAGTGAAAATCTGGCGGGGGAGGCCGGAATGAAATTCGTTGCCCTGGGGTTGAACGTCGACGGCCATGAGCGGGCCGGCATTGTCGCGGAAATAGAGCTGCTTGCCATCGCGGCTCCAGGCCAACCCCGTGGCACCGCCCATGGCAACACCGTTGTTGGAGATTTGCCAGCGCCCGCCCCGCCCGGGAAAGGGAACCACGTAGAGTTCGCCGCGCCCGCTTTCGTTGGAGAAGTAGGCGAGCCAGCGGCCATCGGGAGACAATCTGGGGAAGACTTCGTCGAACTGCGAATTCAGCACGGGGGTTACAGATTGCTGCTTATCGGAAACCTGCAGCGACATGACATCCATGCCTGTCTTTGAATTCTGCTGCTGCACGAGGATGGTGCGTCCATCGGGGGACCAATCGCGCACGGCCGCCACCAGCTCCGCGGAAATGGGGACGGGCGTTCCGCTCCCATTGGCGAGCATCATTTTAACTGGGGTGGCGATGGCGGCAATGGCGAGGCGGCTGCCGTCGGGCGACCAGGCCGCGCTGTAGGACGACTCCGGATGAAAAGTCAGGCGGGAAAAAATTCCCCGTTGCACTTCCAGAAGCCAGAGATCGCCCTTGGTTGCGTCCGTAGGGTCCTCGCGGGGGAGGACGACGGAACGGCCATCCGGGGACAGCCGTGCCAATCCGTATTTCCCGGGGTCCCCTAGAGCGGCGACCTGCTTACCGGTGCGATCCAACCACACGAAGCGGCTGGAACTCGAAAAAGCGCTGCGATAGACGAGCACTCCGTTTTGAGAGACGGAAAAATTTCCCAGAGCCTTGAACTCGAAGTACTCCACCTTGGGCGCCACCGGGACCGGGTTCCCGCTCAGGGTCAAATGGTCAGGATCGAAGGGCTGGGCCACGAGGTTGCCGTCTTTGGCGAAAAAGATGTATCCGTTGGCGTATTCGGCAGCGCTGTTGTCATCCAGGAGCAGTTTTGGCTCCGAAGAATCGAGCGACGCGGCATAAACCTTGCCCCTGGGATCGTCGGCTTCCTGTCCCAGGTAGAGGAAATGTCGCCCATCGGGCAAGAAATAAGGCCAGCGGCTGCCGGCATAAACGCCCGCCTTCTTGACTTTGGTTACGGCCACGGGCTGACCGCCGCCATCGGGAACGCGGTAGATGACGTCGTGGATGCCAGGAGTAAAGAGGATGACGCCGTCACGGTTCCAACTGCCTCCTCGGCCGTAGGGAGCGTCGCACAGGCTTTGCACCACGCCGCCGGAGGCTTCCACTTTTTTTAGTTTGCCAGCGGCGAAGAATCCGATGAACTTGCTGTCGGGCGACCAGAAGGGATAATAAGCACCCTCGGTGCCAGCCAGAGGCTGCGCGCTGGCGGCGTGAAGGGGGCGCACAAAAAGAAGCTGCTTGCCCTCGCCTTCTGCGATGAAGGCAAGGGTGCTGCCGTCGGGCGAAATCACCACATGATTGGTGCTGCCGACTGGGGCGAACGAGTAGTGTTCAGGCGCGCCGATCTGGGCGCGGACGACCTGGCGCAGGCTTTCGGCTCTCTTGGAATACAGAACTGATCCCGCGACACCGGCTGCCGCGAGAAGTGCGCAGACTGCGACGGCAGCAATCAGGAAGCGCTCACGGTTTTTACGGCGGGCGGCTACTGGTGCGGGGACACCAGCTTGCGATCCACCTTCGGCGATCCATTTCAATTGCAGCTTCAGATCGTGGACAGATTGAAAGCGCTCGTCTGGATCTTTGGCGAGGCAGACTTTCACTACGCGTTCTACCGCCGGCGGTGACATGGGCTGGAGTGATGCGATTGAGGGAGGCTCGGCCGCGAGAATTGCGGCAATGATGGTGGCTTGCGTCTTGCCGGTGAAGGCGCGCTTGCCGGTAGCCATTTCGTAGAGCACTGCCCCGAGGGCGAAAATGTCGGAGCGGGCGTCGGCCTCTTTGCCTTCGATTTGTTCCGGAGACATGTACTGAAAAGTTCCGACGATGGTGCCCTGCTGGGTGAGCGGCTGACCGGCGGAGGGATGGGAGATGGTCATGGTGAGAGAGGAAGCAGGGGGAGCGGTCGTCGCCGCTTTCGCCAGGCCGAAATCCATGAGCTTGGCGCCGGCTTTGGTCAGCATGATGTTGCCGGGCTTCAGGTCGCGGTGGATGACTCCGGTTTTGTGGGCTTTCTCCAGGCCTTCGCAGATTTCGATGGCGTAGCGCAGGAGTTGGTCAGAGGGCAGTGGGCCTGTGGTCAGGCGGTCGGCTAGGGTTTCGCCTTCCAGAAACTCCATGACGAGGTAGTCGATGCCGTCCTGATGGCCGACGTCGTAGAGGGTGCAGATGTTGGCGTGGTTGAGGGAGGAGATGGCGCGGGCTTCGCGGTCGAAGCGCTGTTTGGCTTCAGGATTATCTGAGAGATGCGCGGGGAGGATTTTTACGGCTACGGTGCGATCGAGGCGTGTGTCGCGAGCGCGGTAGACTTCTCCCATGCCGCCTGCGCCGAGCGGGGATTGAATCTCGTAGGGGCCGAGCTTGGTGCCGGAAGTTAGGGACATGGGTGGGCGCAATTATAGTCCAGCGAGTACGAACATCGTCGTTGGTCGTTAGTCGTTGGCCTTGGGCTTCATGCGGCTTTCATCGCAAGGCCGGCAGAACCCGGCGCGACCTTACTGCTTCTTTTCGGGCGGGGCTATTTGGACCTGGACGGTTCCGGCATTGTCGGTTTTTGCCGTGTCGACGGAGACCACGGTCAGGCTGCCGTTTGGATCCAGGGCTTGAATGGTCCGCGTGGACTTTGATCCGGAAGAGCCGGGGTGCTGGGTGTCGGTGGTGAGTATGGTCACACGCAAACCTGCGCCGGGATCGCCGGGGTCAGGCTGCTCGACTTCGTGCTGGGTCGTTTGCTGACCGGTTGTACTGGTGCGCTGGGCGGTGGTTTCGCGTTGTACGAGGTGCAGGCTGCCGTCGCGAGCCGAGCCGGGGACATCGACCGAATAGGTTTCCGTGGTGGTGTGTTTTTCGCCGGGGACGGTTTCGGATTCGGTGCTGACCGTGCGCGAGACTTCATTTAGCTTGCCATCGGGATCGACGCGGGAAATGCGCTCTTCGGTGCGGCTATTGCTGCCATCGTGCCGGGTGGTGGTGTGCCGGGTTTCGTTCACCTGCCAGTTTCCGGAACCGTCGGGGAGAGATGTGGTCTTTTGAGATTCAACCGTGTCGTTGGCGCCGTGTGTGCGCCGCTCTTCGACTTGCATCGCGGGAGCGAGGTCGCCGTTGATGCCGGGGAGCAGCACGGTTCTTTTTGTCTCCTCGACGTTGTCGCTGATTTTTTTCGTGTGCTCGATTTCACGCTGGACCGGCTGAAGCCGGCCGTTGGCGTCGGGATTCGAGACGACGCGGGTGACGCTGGAGTCGCCTCCGGGAGATGTGCGCGTTTCTTCTTCTCGCACCTGCACCAGAGTTTTCTGGCTATTGGAATCTCTGCCGAAGGTGCGGGTGGTGGTTCGCGTCGTTGTGGAATTTACTTTCACAGTTTCGGTTTCGATGTCCTGGTAAGGTTCGTAGTCACCGATCGATCCGCGGCGCTGGAGCGAATGAGTGTCCAGCGTGCGATTGCCGCTTTGGGTGTGGCTTTCGGTGGTACGGGTGGGGTTTGCGTTGTTGCTGTTTAAGTCGGTGGTGGCGGTCCAGGATTGGTCCTGGGGCGATGACTGAGTGTCGGCGGTTTGCGCCGATAGCGGGAGACCAGAAACACAACACAAGGCGATCGCCAGAAGGATGAGCAGGCTCAAACGGGCGATGCGGGAAACGTTCGCCTTGGGCATGCTTGTTATTTTCTCCCCCGGAGCGTTCGGTGTCCAGCTCCTGGCTATCTGGTGCCTCCGCTGCCAGGGGAGAGGAGACCGAATACGCCGACGCCGTTGGTGGTGCCTACGTAAACTTTGCCGTTAATGATGAGGGGGGTGATGTACTTGTTGCCGGCACCGAAATGATCGCGTCCGTTGGCGGCCTGGTTGGTGTTGTACAACTCCTGCAGACTGGTGGCGTTGTAGGCGTGGAGGACGGCGGGATTGGTATTCTCCGCGGCCCAGAGAATTCCGTTCTGACTTTTGTTGGAGGAGATGCTGGGAGTAGCTCCAGGATATCCGAAGCTGTTGCTGGTTTGCGCCGTGGGAGCAGTCTGTAGTTTGGCATTCTTGAACTGGAAAGCGAGGATGGGCTGGCCCACCGGTCCGAAGTAAATCCTGCCGTTGAAGTAGGCGGGCATGGACCAGATACCACCGGGCAAGACTCCGTCAAGTTCCTGATAGATGTTGTTGCTGCTGGAGTTGAATTTCCCCATGGAGTTGCGGTTGACGACGTAGAGATTGGAATCCTTGCCTGCGCCAGCGGCGAGCTGCCAGGTGGTGCCGGAGGAATCTTTCATCTCAGGCAGGAGTATGGCACCGCCGGAGCCGAGGTCTACATCGCCGTCACTTTCCTGTACGCCGTTAAACATTTCGAAATAGTCGGCGACTGCGAGGCCACCTTTGGTGGTGAGCCGGAGGAAGGCATTGCCGTAGTCGCCGCTGCTGGGGAAGCCGCCGGAATTCAGAGTGGTGTCGAAGACGCCGTTAGCGTCGAGGAAGAAGATGTTGCCGAGACCGTCGGCGGTGAGGCCCGCACCCGCGCCCCAGATGGCGCCTTCGTTGCCGTTGGGCGTGACATTGAGAACGGTTTTCTGGGCGAGCGTGGTGGCGTTGTAGCCCATGATCCATCCCGTATAGGGACGGATGTCGCAGTGCGACGCCCAGGCCAGGTAAACCATGCTTCCAAGGAGAAGCAGGCCGGAGCGTTCTTTATATTGGGAAGGATCGAAGATGACGAAGCCGCCGGAGCTGTTATCGCCAGTGCCGGGGAATTTGCCAGCGATGTCGACCGGACCTTTGTAGAGTTCGTTGCCGGTGGCGGTGTCGAGAGCATGTAGGCGCTGGTGATAGTTGCCCGAGGAATCCTTCGACATCGCGACGGTGTAGATGACGCCGTTCGATCCTTTGGGTCGGCTGATGACGGGGGTGGAGGTGATGCCGATTTCCGGGGTGACCTGGGAGCAACCGCGGTCGTCGGAAGTGGTCTCGCCCGATTTTAGGGTGGAGATGTGCCAGAGAAGTGAGCCGTTGTCGGCGTCGAAGGCGTAGACGGAATCGTGCTCGGTGGCGACAATCAGAACGTTGTGCGTGACGCCCTGGACGGTTACGGCAGAGAGGTAGAGCGGCTCGGCGTCAACCAGGCCATCGACAGGGAGGGTGAACAGCTTTCCAAAGGAGGTGGAATTCACGTTGCTCAGGGTAAGAATGGTCTCGGAGGAATTGAGCCCGTTGCGGGTATTGTTGTTATGGTAGGTGAGAACATCCTGGGGGAACGCGAGGGTTGCGGTAGCGAAAGCGGCCAGGATGAGGCGGATGACGAAGAGTCTGCGGGATGGCATGGTCGAACCTCCGAGTGCCCTTGAGTGTGGGCTGGTCTTGAGCTTGCAGATCGTTTTCTTGTTGCAGGTTCCTGGTTGCAGGATGAAGCGCGGACGGAGTGGCAGAAAGAGGCTGAATTTCTCGCTGGGCCTCTTTCGGGCGATCTGGTGGGGATTATCTCAGAACTTGACTGACGGGACAAGATCGTTGGCTGATGCGGAGATTTGAGATGGAATTGGGAAAGTTGCTAGTTTTTCTGGGGGTGGCGCTGGTTGTGGCCGGCATTGCGGTCATGCTGTTGGGGCGGATGAACCTTCCTCTCGGACGGCTGCCGGGCGACTTCCTGTATCGCGGGAAGCACACGACAGTGTATTTTCCGCTGATGACGTCGGTTGTGGTGAGTGTGGTGCTGTCGATTTTGCTGTATCTCGTCAACCGGTGGCGGCGATAAGAGCCCACACTGATGTTGGCGGCTCTTCGTCGGGCGTGTTCGATTGGGAAAGGATGACTCGGTGAGACAACTCTTATCGCGATGCTTTGTGGTGCTCATGGTCACGGCGTTCTTTTTACTAGCGGCTGGCTCGCTACTTTGGGCTCAGGAGAGCTCCGGTGAGCGGATTTTCTTTCATGCCAAGATCTTCACCGGCGATCCGCAGAATCCTTATGCGGAGGCGGTGGCGATTCGCGGCGACAAAATCATCGCGGTGGGAAATCTTCCGGAGGTGGTGAAGGCAGCGTCAGCGAAAGCCGAACGCGTCGATCTGGAAGGCAAGAGTCTTTTCCCCGGGTTTATCGATTCGCACAGTCACTCGATCGACGGTGGACTCGGGCTGATTGGTGCCGACGCCAGCGAGAAAGTGGAGACTCTCGATCAGCTTGCGCCTTTTGTTGAAGACGCGAAGAGAGCGGGCCGGGGGATGCGTGGCGACATTCTTGAGATTCAAGGCATGCCGCTGGCGTTCTGGTCGCATACGGACGTGCTCAATGCTGAGTTCAGCGCGGGGGCTTTTGAGAAGCAATTTGTTTTGCTGCGTGGGATGGATGGACACACGTCGTGGGCGAATCGGGCGCTGTTGCAGCGAGCGGGGATCACGGCTGATTTTCTGAAGAAGCTTTCTTCCGGCGAACGAAGTTATTACGGCGCTGACAAAGACATGCAGCCGAATGGGTTTCTGGTGGACGCTGGCGAAGAGAAGATTGACGCGCTGCTGCCGGCATACACCACCGACCAGTTGCTGGCCGGCGGGCGCGCTGCTCTGCAATACAACTACGGCCTTGGGATCACGGCGTGGCTTGATCCGCTAGCGGCTGATTATGTTTTGAAGGCTTACAAGATGCTGGCAGAGCGGGGTGAGCTGACTTCGGTGGTGGTGGCGTTTCCGCAAGTGTTGGCGAAAGATCCGGTGGCGGAACTGGCGGCGGTGCAGAAGACGCGGGCGGCTTATAAGGACGTTCGCAACCTGTACGTGACCGGGATCAAAGTGTTTGCGGATGGCGTGGTCGAGTATCCGTCGCAGACGGCGCACTTGAGTAAGCCGTACAAGAATACTGGGCGCAATGGTGACTTGCTTTTTGAGCCGACGAAGTTTGCCGAGTTGTGCGTGGCGGCGGACAAGCAGGGGCTGATTGTACACGTGCATGCGATTGGCGACGGTGCGGTGAAGGCGGCTCTGGATGGGATTGCGGCGGCGCGTGAGGCGAATGAGAATTCCGGGTTACCGCATACGCTTACGCATGAACAGTTTGTGCTGCCGGAAGATTTTCCACGGTTCCGGGAACTGGGTGTGGTGAGCGCGTTACAGCTTTTTTGGGCGGAGGCGAGCAACGACACGATTGAAATTGTGAAGCCGTACGTGGATTCGTCCATTTATAAGTGGCAGTATCCGGCGCGGTCGATCCTGGACAACGGCGGAATTGTTTCGGGGGCGAGCGATTGGCCGGTTTCGACGGCGAATGTTTTCCGGGCGATTTATCAGGCGGAGACGCGCAAGGGACCGGAAGGCGTGCTGGATGCTGCGCAGGCGATGCCGCGGGAAGCGATGTTTTATGCCTATACCCGGAACTCGGCGCGGGCCATGAATATGAATTCGATTGGGACGATTGCTGCGGGGAAGCGCGCGGATTTGGTTTTGCTGGATCGCGATGTTTTGACGGTTTCTCCAGAGGAGATGCGGGAGACTAAGGTGGTTTGGACGATGGTCGCGGGGACGGTGGTGTGGAGGGCGAAGTGAGGGATGAAATGTAACAACTAATGCCGCTGAATGGTGAACTCCGCCTCATCAAGGACTCGAAGTTAAGAAGCGGATTCTTTAACGGCATCTTCGATTTGCCCCTTCAGCAGCCTTTCCAAATATGCGGCGAGTTCCGTAATGTCGAACTGACCCTTTTCATAAGCGCGATCTGCAGCTTGGAGACCAGCAATGTAGGGTGCTCTGTTTTCACGAATGCGCTCTGGTACAGTTTTCTGCCCACCCAGCAGTTTCCCCTGTTTCAAGCATATGAGGTAATAACATGCAGCCCTCGCAGTCCTCCCGTTTCCTTCGATGAAGGGGTGAATATAGTTCAGGTTCCACAGGGCAAACGCAGCCAGAGCAGTCGGGTGATCAACGATGGTCCAATTTTCATGTATGACGGAGAAAAATGCGTCCATGAGCGCAGGCACGGCGTTGAAGTGCGGTGGGACATGGTTCCCAACTCTTATAGGACCCTCGCGATAACGTCCTCCTAGCTGACAGATATTTGAAACGGCCGCGTAATTTAGCGCCCACAGAGTGTATTTATCGAAGGCTTCAATCCCCTTCTTGAGCCCAATTTCAATACAGTTGGACAGGAGATCGTACTGGCGCAATAAGTTTTGTTCTTGGATTTTGAAGTAAAGGGCAGGATCGTCTTTTTCTCTAACAGACATGAAGATCGCGCAGACTGCTGCCTAGGGCAGAGGCAGTAGTCTTATATGTTCTGAGGCCAGTCTGACTGTGTCTTTCGTGATTCGGTTCTCTGAGCTCTGAGGGGCATTGCCGAATGCAAAGCTGATTCGTTGCTCCCGAAGTTCAGCCTCCGAAACTGGAGTATCCTTGGATGCTTGCAGTAGCTTCGCCAATTCTGGGTCAGGCTTAGGAATGCCAAAAAACTGCTGTCGATCTGCCATGACACGATCCCTCCGGGAGGGCAATCATACGCCTTTTCTTCTCTAAGTATATCGCGTTTTTTCCACAATAGTCCTCAATTAAGTAACCGCAGTGACGGCCACCGAGGTCGCTACGGTCTGTGTTTGGAAACAGGCGTGGGGAAGGCTACACTGCACTCGACGTTATGTCGTTGACCGATCAACTCGGATTTCGGTTTACGCCGCCGGAGCGGCGGGTTTGGACTGTGCGTGCTCTCGTGGCCGCGGTGCGGACGCTTGTCGAACGAGAGTATTCCGACGCCTGGGTGGAAGGGGAAATTTCGAATTTTCGCGCGCCGGATTCCGGGCATCTTTATTTCACGCTGAAGGATGGGAACGCGCAGATTCGGGTGGTGATGTTCAGTTCGAAGGCGCGGCTGCTGCGCTTTCGTCCGGCGGATGGGATGCAGGTCGTGGTGCGGGGGCGGGTGACGGTTTATGAAGACCGCGGCGAGTTGCAGATTGCGGCGGAGTATCTCGAGCCGAAGGGTGCGGGAGGGTTGCAGGTTGCGTTTGAGCAACTGAAGGCGAAGCTGGAGGCCGAGGGATTGTTTGCGGCGGAGCGGAAGAAGGCGATTCCGACTTTGCCGGGGCGGATTGGGATTATTACTTCGCCGCAGGCGGCGGCGCTGCGCGACATCCTGAACATTTTGCAGAGGCGGCATCACTCGGCGAATGCGGTGATTTATCCGGCGCAGGTGCAGGGGGATGCGGCGGCGGCGGAAGTTGCCAGCGGGGTGCGGTATTTTAATGAAGTTCGCAACGATGCAACTCGCAGCGTGGAAGTGATTATTGTGGGGCGCGGCGGAGGGTCGGCGGAAGATTTGGCTGCGTTCAATGATGAAGGGCTGGCGCGGGCGGTGGCGGCGTCGGAGATTCCGGTGATTTCGGCGGTGGGGCACGAGACGGATTTCACGATTGTGGATTTTGTGGCGGATCTGCGTGCGCCTACGCCTTCGGCGGCGGCGGAGTTGGTGATCCGGTCGCGGGTTGAAGTGGAGAACCAGGCGCAGTCAGTGACGGAGCGGCTGGTGCGGGCGATGGAGCGGCGGTTGCTGGAGGCGCGGAATGCGCTGATGGAACGGGCGCAGGATGGGGCGTTTGCGCGGATGATGGACTTGATCCGGCAGCGGCAGCAGAAGGTGGACGATCTTACTTACCGGCTGGAACGCGGCGAGCGGCAGGCGCTGGAGTTGATGCGGCGACGTTGGGAAACTTTGGCGGCGGCTGTGCGGCATTACGACTTGCGGCGCGTGCTGGCGGGGATTCGCGCGGAGTTGGGCGCGGGGACTGCGGCTTTGGCGGCGGCGATGCGGAATCAGTTGTTGCAGAATAAAGTCCGCATTGAGCGCATGGGGCGGGCGCTGGAGACACTGTCTCCGCTGGCGATTTTGGAACGCGGGTATGCTTTGGTGTTTGATGGCGCGGGCGCGTTGGTGAAGGATGCGGGGCAGGTTTCGGTTGGGGAGGAGATTCGGGCGCGGGTAGCTCGGGGAGAGATTGCGGCGGTGGTGAAGAAGGCGGGCGCCGGGCAAGCGGGCCGCCGCAAGAAGGAGTAGGTGATGGAAATGCCTTGCGGGGCCAGTGGCGCCCGCGAGCTGCAAGGGGTCCTTCGACTTCGGAGGTGCTTCACTTCGTGAAGCACATCCTGCGCTCAGGATGACAAGTCCTTTCTGCTTTGCCGTAGCATTAGAATGTAGAGTCCGATACGGAGATCCGAGTGACGCAACTGGTGGCGCCGTGGTTGAGAGTGTCGTTTACGGTGCTCGACATTCTGCTGGTGGCGCTGATCATTTATGAAGTGCTGGTGATGATCCGGGGGACGCGGGCGGCGCCGATGCTGGCGGGACTGGCGGCGGTGGCGGCGGCGTTCTACCTAGCGCGGATCGGCGAGCTGGTTACGCTGAACTGGCTGGTCAGCAATTTGCTGCCTTATGTGGTGTTCGCATTGATTGTGGTGTTTCAGTCGGAGATCCGGCATGTGTTGTCGGACGTGGGGCGGCGGGTCAGTTTTCTGCGCGGGTCGGCGGTGGAAGGGGATTCCTACGACGACATTGTGCTGGCGGCGAATTTATTTTCGCAGCATCAGACAGGCGCGCTGATTGTGATTGAGCGCGAGATTGGATTGCGGACTTACGTGGAGAGTGGCGTGTCGATGGATGCGCGGCTCTCCTACGATTTGCTGGCGACGATTTTCCGGCCTAGCGCTCCACTGCATGATGGGGCGGTGATCATCCAGAAAGACCGGCTGGCGGCGGCGGCGTGCTTTCTGCCGCTGTCGATGAATCCGGTGCTCTCGACGCAGATGGGAACGCGGCATCGCGCGGGCATTGGGATTACGGAGGAGACGGACGCGATTGCGGTGATTGTTTCGGAAGAGTCGGGCGCGATCAGCATGGCGGTGGGCGGGAAGATTGAACGGGACCTGACGGTGGAACAATTGCGCGAGCGGCTGGGCAGCGAGCTGCGGCGGCATATGTCTCCGGTGGCGCTGCCGACGGTGGGACCGCCGAGCGATGATTCGGATAGCGGGGAATCGCCGCTGCGGGCCGCAGCGCAGATGGGTGCCGATAGCGAGTCTGATTCCGACACGGAGCGCCCGCTATGAGCTTCCTGCGAAGCTGGGTGCTGCACAATTTCTGGCTGAAGGTTTTGTCGGTGGTGCTGGCGACAGGGCTGTGGCTGGCGATTTCTCCGGACCAGGCGCCGGCGGAAATAACCGTGCGGGTACCGATTGAGTTTCTACACGTTCCACCGCAATTGGAGATCAGCACGGTCACCATTCCTGAGGCGCAGGTCCGGGTGCGTGGGCCGGAGCGTTTGATCCGCGAGCTGCGGCCGATCGACATCCACGCGGACCTTGAACTGAAAGATGCCCAGCCTGGGGAACACACGTTTGATCTGACCGCGCAGCAGATCCACGTGCAGCGGGATTTGACGGTGGTGCAGGTGGTGCCGGTGCGGGTGACGGTGGTTATGGAGAAGAGTCCGGCGGCGAGCGGGCACTAAGTTCCGCGAGCTTCGGTCTGCTCGTTTGTTATTTCTCAGTTATTATCCTCGGTGGACATTTCATTTCGACATCCGGCTCTTCCTTTGAACGGCAGTCTATGAGCACTCAAAGCAGACAATTGTTTGGCACGGACGGGATACGCGGCGTGGCCGGCGAATTTCCGCTGACGGAGGAAAGTACGTATCTGATCGGGCGCGCGCTGGGACACGATCTGCTGCGCGGGTCGTGGAAGGCGCAGGCAGTGCTGGGGCAGGACACGCGCGAATCGAGTGGGTGGATTGCGGACCGGGTGGCGGCGGGGCTGGCGGCAGTGGGCGTGGAGGTGCACAGCGCGGGCGTGATTACGACGCCAGGAGTGGCTTATCTGGCGCGGGCGCGCGGGTTTGCGGCTGGGGTGGTGATTTCGGCATCGCATAATCCATGGACGGACAATGGGATCAAAGTTTTTTCCGGAGATGGATTCAAGCTGACAGATGCGCGCGAGTTGGCGATCGAGAAGGAAATTTTTGCGCTGCTGGCGAAGCCCGGGGCAGCGGACGATACGGCGATGAAAGTTGCCGGGCCATCTTTGCCGGGAGAAGCGGCGCTGCGGAAGGCTTACATCGAGTCGCTGGCGGGGAGCGTGTCGTCGGATTTGAGCGGGTTGCGGGTGCTGGTGGATTGCGCCAATGGGGCGGCGACGGCGGAGGCTCCGGAATTGTTTCGGGCGCTGGGAGTGCAGATCGAGTTTGTGTGCGTAGCCCCAGACGGAAAAAATATTAATTCAGGGTGCGGGGCGTTGCATCCGGAAGCTTTGGGCAAGGCTGTGGCGGAGTCTGGCGGGAAGTTTGATTTGGGCGTTACGTTTGATGGCGATGCCGACCGGGCTTTGTTTTGCGACGGCGCGGGCTGCGTGGTGAATGGAGATGGCGTGCTGCTGCTGACAGCACGGGATTTGCACTCACGAGGAAAATTGAACGGGTCGACGGTGGTGGCTACTACCATGTCGAACATGGGAGTGGAGATTGCGCTGAAGAAGGCGGGCATTCGCATGTTGCGGGCGAATGTGGGAGACAAATATGTCCTGGAAGAGATGTTGAAGACCGGGGCAACTCTGGGTGGGGAACAATCGGGGCATATTATTTTTCGCGATGGTGATGCTACTACCGGTGACGGTTTGCTTACGGCGCTGCGGGTGATGGATGTGATTGTGCGTTCGCGGAAGTCGCTGGCAGAGTTGGTCAGCGATTTGAAAGTGTTTCCGCAGAAGATTCAGAATGTGCGGGTGCGGGAGAAGATTCCGTTCGCGCAGGTGCCTTCTGTGCAACGGGCCATTGACGCTGCTGAGCGCGAGCTGAATGGGAATGGGCGCGTCGTGGTGCGATACTCGGGGACCGAGGCTTTGGCGCGGGTGATGGTGGAGGCGGAGTCGGAGGAGCAGATGCAGGCGCTCACGGCGGGGATTGCGGGGGAGATTCAGAAGGCGTTGGGAGTTTAAGCGTTAACCCTCCTCGGGAGGCCGCAGGCGGACGAACTGCTTGTAGAGCAAGAGGTCGTAGACAATTTTCAGTGTCCCGGCCATGTAGAATGGCACGCTAATCAAACGCGGACGGGCAAAAAGAAATCCCACAAATAATGGACTGACGGCGGCGCCGATAGTGCGGGCCACGCCCGTGATGCCCGCAGCCGCGGACCGCTCCTCGGGACCAACGACGGCCATGGTGTAGGACTGGCGGGTCGGCACATCCATTTGACTGATGCTGAAACGCACCAGCAGAACCGCGACCGCCAGCTTCAGGTTGGGCATCAGCGGGACAAGAATCAGGAGGATGTTGGAGGGAAGATGCGTGGCGACCATGGTGTTGATGAGGCCGAAGCGGGAAGCGAGCCGCGACGCGAACAAAGATGAGAGTCCCGCAAAGATATTGGCCCAGAAGAAAATGACGCCGAGCGTTCCGGGATCCACTCCGAACCGCAAGTAGAACCAATAGGCGGCGAAGCTCTGCACCACGAATCCTCCGGCAAAAGAATCGAGGGCGAACAAGGTCGCGAGCTTCGCTACTACGTGACGTGAGCGGCCGAGACCTAGAAAACTCTTCAGAGCCCCCGGCGCCGATTCTTCTCCGGGAGCGCTGACTTCCGTAGCGGTCGAAAGGCGCGTGAAAGTGAGAGCCAGCGCCGCGCCCAACAAGGCATAACCAATCACTACGGCACGGTAGCTGACAACCGGAGCGACCGCCGTCTTTTGCAACGCATTGGTGAGAGCGCCTCCGCAAAGAGCGCCTATTGCGGTCGCCACCGAGCCCGCGAGCGTGTACCAGGCAAACACCTCAGTTCGGGCGCGGCCGCGTATAACATGCGACAGCGCGGCCTGCTCGATCGAGAGAAACGGGCCCACTTCGTTACCGCTGGGACTGATTACACCAATGGTGCCCGCAATAATCAGGAGCAGGAAATTGTGAGTGAAGGCGAAGGCCAAGCCGGCGGCAACCATCAGGACAGCGCCAATGACGAGCATGCGCCGCCGGCCGAGGCGGTCGGCGCGAGTCGTAAGATAAAGGGAAACCACCGTATCCCCGGCCAAAGTGAGGGTGAGAAGCAGGCCGGTTTGGGATTCGCTGAGTCCGAGGCCGATCAGATAGAAAACCAAGACCACTGACAGCGACCCGTAGGCAAAGAGGCGGAGGAATCGGGTAAGGAACAGCAGCCATCCATCGCGTGTGAGATTTCTTAACGCGCTGGGGAGTGGGTTGGTGATCAGCATCGTTATCTCCATGCGTTTCGTCCGAGTCTCGGGATTGCCGCCACACGAACGCGGCCTGAACAGCGCAGTAGCGTCGCCGGCTAAGCTTCAGCAATTCACATTCAGCAGTCTTGAGCAGGCATCAGTATAGGGCAGCACGCGGGTAGGTTTGACTAGCTCCACCAACCGGGCGTAGGCTGGCGAGTCTTGGACAGGCGCCTCCCGTGCCTAACTTCGTCTCTGAGGAGGAAACAATGGTTTCCATTAGCGCTTTATGGCTTCCGATCCTGCTCTCGGCTGTGATCGTGTTCGTCGCCAGCTCGATTCTGCACATGGTGCTTCCCTTCCACAGAAGCGATTACCGCAAGCTGCCGGATGAAGGCAAAGTGACCGACGCGCTGCGGGCCGTGGGCGTGACTCCGGGCCCGGTTTACAGTTTTCCGCACTGCACGCACAAAGATATGAAATCGCCGGAGGTGGTGGAGAAGTTCAAGCGCGGCCCGGTCGGACTGCTGACCGTTTTTCCCAGCGGACCGCCGGCTATGGGGAAATTCCTCGGGATATGGTTTGTTTACTGCGTCGTGGTCGGCATTTTTGTGGCTTGTGTCGCTGCGAGCACGCTTGCCTCCGGCACTCTGTACCCGAAAGTGTTTCATGTGGCCGGCATCGCCGCCTTCCTGGCATATGGGGTCGGGCAGATTCCTGACTCGATTTGGAGAGGGCAGACCTGGGGCGTGACTGCAAAGCATGTGTTTGATGGCTTGATCTATGCGCTGCTGACGGCGGGGACGTTTGGGTGGTTGTGGCCGCGGTAGGCGCGCACCATTCGAGTAAGAAGTAGGTCGTAGGATTCTGGTGAGAACTAGTCTCTCGCCCCCTTCGGGGGTTGTTCCCTTCCCATTTCGTACCCACGGCTTGCGCCGTGGGCTGCATTCTGACGCCGCTTCGCGGCTACAATCCGTCGGCGGAACTTCACTTTAATCCTTAATCTAGGTCTCTCCAGTTGGGGCCTACTTCCATTTCTACTAGCAGAGGGACTGCCAGGGTGTGGACTTTTTCCATGTGCTCGCGGACTAGGGACTGCATGGTTTCCACTTCTTTCTCCGGGACTTCGAAGACTAGTTCATCGTGAACTTGCAACGTCATTCTGGATTTCAATCCGCGTTCTTGCAGCGCGGCATCGATGCGGATCATGGCTATTTTGATGAGGTCTGCCGCGGTGCCTTGCAGCGGGGTGTTTACCGCGGTGCGTTCGGCGAAGCCGCGTTGGGTGAAGTTTTTGCTGTTGATGTCGGGGATGGGGCGGATGCGTCCGTGGAGGGTTCTTACTTTCAGGTCGCGGCGGGCTTCTTCCAGCGTCTTGTCGATAAAGGCGCGGACGCCTTTGTATTTTTCGAAATAGTTGGCGATGAAGAGCTTCGCTTCCGCGGGCTCGATGCCTAGATTCTGCGAGAGGCCGAAGGCGGAGAGGCCGTAGACTATGCCGAAATTTACTACTTTCGCCTGGCGGCGGTGGTCGGGCGTGACCATTAGCGGGGGGACTCCGAAGACTTGCGAGGCGGTTAGAGTGTGGATGTCGTCGCCGCGGCGGTAGGCTTCGACGAGGAGCGGATCGCGGGAGAAGTGAGCCAGAAGACGCAGTTCGATCTGCGAGTAGTCGGCGGTTAGAAGGAGATGGCCGGGCTCGGCGATGAAAGCGGCGCGGATGCCGCGTCCCAGTTCGGTGCGGATAGGGATGTTTTGCAAATTTGGATTGGCGGAGGAAAGGCGGCCGGTGGCCGTGCCGGCCTGGTAGAAGGTGGTGTGCAGGCGGCCGGTGTGCGGGTTGATTAGCGCAGGCAGCGTGTCGACGTAGGTGGACTTCAGCTTGGTGAGCTGGCGGTAGTCGAGAACTTTTCTGGCGATGGGATGTTCTTCTGCCAGAGTTTCGAGGACGTCGACGGCGGTTGAGATGGTGCGTCCCTTGCCGTATTTCACGGGCTTGGGAAGATTCAGGCGATTGAAAAGAACGTCACCAAGTTGCTTGGGAGAGCCGATATTGAATTCGGTTCCGGCTAGCTCGTAGATTTCTTTGGCTTTGAGAGCGCTCTCACGTTCGAGTTCCGTGGACATTTTCGCGAGGGCAGCGGTGTCGATCTTTACTCCGGCTTGCTCCATGCGAGCGAGGACTGGGACTAGCGGGAGATCCATTTCTTCGTAAAGCTTGGTTAGTCCTGCTTGTTTGACGTTTTCGCGCAGAGCAGTCGTCAGCCTGCCGGTTACATCGGCGGCTTCGGCGAGATCGCCGCTTAGTTTGAGGTTGAAGCGGCGGAGGGCTACGTCAGCAAGGCGATGCGAGGAGTAGGTGGGATCGAGAAGGTAGGAGTAGAGCATGGGATCGTGCTCGACGCCTTGCAGAGGGATGCCGAGGGGATCTAGCGCGTGGATTGCGGATTTGTAGTCGTGAATTGCTTTGGGCGTGGCTGCTGTGGTGAGGACGGTGCGTAGCTTAGTGGCGGCGCTGGCTGAATCAAGTTTGACGATGGCGGCTGAGCCTGCGGCTGATGAGATGGCGATGCGGCGGGCTACGGGCTCAGGGGATGACGCCGGGGATGAGTCGTCGGTGAGGGCGAGCATTCCTGATTGCGGTTCTTCTTCGATGACTTCTTCGTTGTTGTCGTTCTCCGGAATTGCTTCTGCTTGTTCCACCGCGATCGCTAGAGAGCCTTCGTCTCCAAGAGATTGGACAATATGTTCCACATCCGCGGCGGACTGGGCTTCGCTGTAATGAGATTCGTTTACCTGAACTTCCGGCACTAATTCTCTCATCAGCGAGGTGAATTCCAGTTCTGCGAAAAGCTGGCGGAGGAGATCTAGATCGGGCTCGCCCGCTCGCATGGCGTCGAGGTTCAGATCGACTGGAACGTTCGTGTCGATCGTCGCCATACTCTTGCTAAAGAGAATCGTGTCGCGGTTGTTCTGGAGAGACTCGCGATAAGTTTTCTTTTCTACTTCGTTGGCGCGGTCGAGCGCCTGTTCGACGGTGCCAAAGCGCTTAATGATTTCGACTGAGCCTTTATCGCCGATGCCGGGAGCACCGGGGATGTTGTCGACCGAGTCTCCGCGCAGGGCCATGATGTCCACGACACGCTTGGGAGGCACTCCGAGAATTTCTTCGACCTTCGCGGCGTCGCAGATCAGATTGTCCTTGGGAGGATTCAGGATCTGAACGTCGTCGTTGACGAGTTGCATCATGTCCTTGTCGCTGGAAACTACGTAGACGGAATGCCTCGCGGCGGCGGCTTTGCGGGCCAGAGTGCCGATTACGTCGTCGGCTTCGAAGCCGGCTAGTTCGAGAATGGGGATGCGGTAGGCTTCGAGGGCGCGGCGGATGTAGGGAATCTGCTGGGCGAGGTCCTCGGGCATGGCGGCGCGGTTGGCTTTGTAGCCTTTGTATTCCACTTCGGTGAAGGTTTGGGTTTTGATGTCGAACTTGCGAATTGTCGCGATGGCTTCGGCTTGTGTGGCGCGAAAAGTTTTGGCGGCCACGTCGAAGACAGCCGCTAGATAGTTGGGGGAGAAATCGTCGCGCAGTTTGCGCAGCATGTTGACGAAGACGAGGACGGCGGCAGTGGGAATTCCGGACTTGGTGGACATCCCTGTGCGCTGGCGGGCCATGGCGTGATAGGCACGGAAGATGAACGACATGGTGTCGATGAGGAAGATGCGGTTGGGGTCGGGGGATGGGGCTGCGGCGGTGTTGGAGTCGGGGGCCGGAGATTTTGTTCTTGGGGGCAAGGCTGTAGTTTAGCAGCCGAGACGAGGCGCTGTGCTTGGGCAAGATTTGATGCGCCGCCGGCAGAGACGTAGCAAGCTACGTCTCTACGACTGGGCCGTGGAACGATCAACCGCTAGAAATCTACGTGGAAGTCGGCTTCTACTACTTTTGCTGGGCCTTTGTTCGCAGCGCTGCGGAAGACCAGGTAATACTTCACGGGCTGATCGAGGGACGCTGGGAGATCCACGTTTACAGCCTGATTGTGCGAGGCATCTACTGAAAACAGGGCTTCGCTGGGGCGGTTGCTGGTCAGGTCGGCGTATTGGTCGGCGTTGACGATTAAGAAATCCACGTTGGCCTCGTCGTCGGATGGGCCATGCACTTTGCTCACGAACGACTCGAAGATTCCGTGCAGATGGGGCCGGACCGCGTGGGGAGGAATTTCGAAAGGAAAAGTTGCCGAGCTTTTCACGGAAAAAGTCTTGTGCAGGATGGTCTGGCTTGTGCCTACCGGCGAAGGGGCGACGCGGTCCCGGGCCGGAAGGATTTCTTCGGCGGGCTTCTTAGTCTGGCAGGCAGTGGGGGCAAGGGTGAACACGGTCAAGAGCAAGAAGGAGAGGCGGATGCGCGTGGGTTGATTCATGAGTGAACGGGTTTTCCGTACTCGGTTGTGTAGTGCAGCTTGATTTCGCCGCAGGTGCCCTGCTCGGCGGAGTAGACGACGCAGGTGTCGAAGGGGCGCGAATAGACGTGAAGGCTGACCGCGCGCTGGTTGAACTCGCGGGGATTGAAGACGCGGTGAACGGGCGCTTGCGGGTCTACCGCGCAGGGGTGCGAGACATTCATCTCGATGGTTTCGGTGGCCTTGATGGTGCTCTTGCCGAGAGCGATGTCCTGATGAACTACGTGGAAATTTTCCACCAGCAAGCGGCCAATGGGGACAGCCATCCAGCAATTCTGGTCGCGGTGGTTGTGTACCGAACTGGCCTGGCCTACTTCCCAGCAGACGGCGATTAATTCGTAGAGAGGGTTCTTGTCGATCAGGTTGCGGGTGTAGTGCTGGCGGTCCCAGGTGAGATAGGGGACTAACGAGTCGGGGTGCAGCGGGGTGTCTTGCAGGAATTGGCGGACTTGCTCGGTTTCATCGAAGGCGGACTCGGGAAGCTTGCGGAGTTGGGTGACAAACTCTTGAATTGGGATCTGCTTTAGTGCGGTGGCCATGGCTGCTCCCGGTTGAGTATAGCGCAGGCGAAGAAAAAACCTTTACCGCGGGGGACACCCTTCGGCTTCGCTCAGGGCAGGCTCGGAACACGGGTAGATCAAGTCATTCGATGAACATGCAGTCGCCGTAGGAATAGAAGCGGTAGCGCTCGGAGACTGCGTGTTCGTATGCGTGCAGGACGTTTTCTTTGCCGCCGAAGGCGCTGACCAGCATCAGCAGGGTGGATTGCGGCAAGTGGAAGTTCGTCAGCATCGCCTTGACCGCTTTGAATTCGAAATGTGGATAGATGAAGAGGTCGGCCGCTGCTGGGCCGGCGACGATAGTTCCTGCGCCCTTGCGAACCGCGCGTTCAAGGGTTCGAACCGTTGTGGTGCCGACGGCAACAACGCGCCGCGACGTGCTGAGAGCCGCGTTAATGGCGGCGGCAGCTCCCGGGGAAATGGAGTACGGCTCGGAATGAAGTTTGTGATCCGCGACGCGCTCCACGCGCACCGGCTGGAACGTTCCCAAACCGACGTGCAGCGTGATCTCGGCGGTCTCGACGCCGCGCTGGCGAATGCGGGCAAGGATTTCGGGGGTGAAGTGAAGGCCAGCAGTGGGGGCGGCGACCGATCCGCGCTCGTGGGCATAGACGGTTTGGTAGCGTTCACGATCGCGGGGGGAATCCGGGCGAGCGATGTAAGGCGGAAGGGGGACGTGGCCGATGCGGTCGAGAGTGGCGAAGAAATCGTTGGCGCTCTGAAAGGCGGGTTGAAAGCGGATGCGGCGCTCGCCGAACTCGGCGCGAGTGAGAACCTCGGCTTGCAGTTCATCATGATTGCCTTCGCCGAAGAAGAGGCGTTCGCCTACGCCGATCTTGCGGCCGGGGCGGACCAGGCATTCCCAATCGTTAGGATCGGTGGAGAGTTGGCGGGTCAGCAAGACCTCGATGCGCCCGGGCGCGCCTGGGCGGCGGCCGTAGAGCCGCGCGGGAAACACACGAGTGTTGTTGAAAACGACGAGGTCGCCGGGGCGCAACAGGTCCGGGAAGTCGCGGAATTGGCGGTCGGCATACTGGCCGCTGGCTCGCTGCAAGTGCAGCAGGCGGGAAGCGTCGCGGGCGGCTAAAGGTTCCTGCGCGATGAGTTCGTCGGGAAGATGGAAGTGGAACTCTGAGACCAACACGGTGTCCGATTATAGGGGGAAGCGGCGGGAATTCGGGCAAAACCGCGCTACCGTATCGATCTTCCTTGGGAACATTGTTGGCCTGTCCTGGTAAATTTGTTTGTCTGTTGGAGCAAGGTGCGGTACTATGCGGGGGCTGAATCTTTAGCCGCTTGCCACTCCCCCGAGAGAGTATCTCCATGTCCGCTGAACGGAAACTTAGGGAAGAAATTGTTCGCTACGGGCGCATGCTGCATGAGCGCGGGTTCGTGGCGGCCATGGACGGGAATCTGTCGGTCCGGCTGGACGACGAGCGAATCCTGGTGACGCCGACTTGTGTGAGCAAGGGCGCGATGCGGGCCGCGGACATGGTGATCGTGGACCTGGAAGGGACGCGGGTGGCAGGGCGGCGGAATGTGACCAGCGAGATTGGAATGCACCTGCTGGTGTACCGCATGCGGCCTGACATCCAGGCGATTGTGCATGCCCACCCGCCGACTGCGACTGGATTTGCAGCGGCCGGTATGGCGCTCACCGAACCGCTGGTTTGCGAAGTGGTGATGGGGCTGGGATGCATTCCGCTGGCGCGCTATGGCACCCCGGGAACGTCGGAGCTGGCGAAGACGCTGGAGCCCTACGTGCCTCATTATGATGCCATTTTGATGTCGAATCACGGCGTGGTGGCTTACGGAGATACCATCGAACACGCCTACATGAAGATGGAAACCGTGGAACACTTCGCGCAGATTGCGCTGGTCACGCATCTTCTGGGGCGGCAGCAACCGCTGAGCGGGGTTGACATTGAGAAACTGATGCTGGCGCGGACGAAATATTTTGGCGGGAAGATGGCTGCGTCCATGCCGATTGCGATCAGGGAGCCGGAGAAGGTTAGCTGAAGGCTCCGCCAGTCTTCTAGGATCAAGGGCACGAGTCACTCTCGTGCCCTTTTCCATTGGCAATCGATTCTTATTCTCCTCCGATGCGGATGCGGAAGCCGGCTCGGAAGTTTACCGGCAGGGCCGGGTAGCCGACTACTTCGTTGTAGCGGCGGTCGAGGGCGTTCTCGACATTCGCGTAGGCGGTGATGCGGGAGTTGATGGCATACCATCCGCCGAGGTCGGCGCGGACGTAACCGGCGGCGTGGGTGATATTGAAACCGGCGAAATCGGAATCAGGGCGCGCACCCACAAAGCTTCCTGCCACGTTCGCACCCCAGCGCTTCCCCAGATAGCTGAGGAGAGTAGTTGCCGAATGTTTTGGACGGAGAAGCAACGGACTTCCCGGAGCGTACGGGAAACTGCACGGACTTGCCGAAGTGCACTCCGGATTGTCGAGGATCTGAGTCGAAGTGTAGGTATAGGCCGTGGTCAGCAGCAGGTTCGAGCGGATTTTTCCTTGCAGCTCAACTTCGGCACCGTGGGCGAAAGACTGTTCCAGATTGAAAAATTCGTACACGCCAGTCGGAGTGGGAATGGCCTCAATCTGATCGTGGAAAAGGTTGTTGAAATAAGTTGCGTTCAGGGCCCAGCGGCCGGCCCACAGCTTTTGCTCGAAGCCAGCTTCAAACGCCCGGGTGCGCTCCGGCAGCAGGCCGTGGTTCGGCGCGTAGCCATACGCAACCTCACCAAAGGTTTCATAGAAAGCGGGTTCCATGAATCCGGTGGAATAGGAGAAGCGCAGGCGCGTTCCCGAGAATAATTCTCCGCCTCGTAATGCTTGCAGAGTGAGCGCCACTCGCGGCACGCCCGTATTGCCGTAGGCGCTGCTGTGAACAAACCGCCCGCCCGCAATCACTGAGAGTCTGCCCCAAGTGACCTGCTGTTGCACATAGGCGTCCTGATCCAAACGCTGCCCGGTGGCGGGTGGAGGGAAAACCATGTCGCTGACCACGCCGGTTTCGTTTTCGACGCGATATCCAAAAGTGGTGTGCGCTCCGAAACGAGCCGACGTCCGTTCCGAGTAGTCGCCCTGATATTCGAATCCTACGCGGTTGACGTGCGTGCTGTAGGCGTCTGGAAAGGAATCGTAGCTGGCAGGATTGCTATTCAGGTTCACGTCGGTGTAACGGTACAGATAATCGAAAGCAGTGAGGCGGTGCTGCCAGCCTGACGGCGCTGCCACGGTAAGTTCAATGCTGCCGAGCAGGCTGTTCAGATGCGACGATTCGCTGGGGTCAGGTGCGAGCAGCGGGTCGCCGTTGAAATTCCACTCTCCGGGCAAACCAGTCTGACTGTTGGAGTGGCGCACGCGCACGCGTAGTGCAGCGTGATCGGTAAGGGCCATGCCGACGTTCGCGCCCGCCAGCGAATCGGAATACGCATCATTCACTCCCAGCCCGGTGCTGTTGAATTGATTGCCGAAGACGTTGTAGTCGAAGCGTTGGTGTGCGCCCGCCAGGGACGCGTAGCCATTGGCCGTTCCGAAATTTCCTCCATCGGCGCCAAAGCGAAGTTCGGGAACCGGAGTGCTTCCGGTACGGGTCCACACCTGCACTACGCTCGTCATGGCGTCGGAGCCATACAAGGTGCTCTGCGTGCCCCTCAGAAACTCGACGCGATCGGCCTGCGTCAGGGGCAGAGTGCCAAAGTCAAACGTTTCGCCCGGATTGTCGAGGGCAACTCCATCCACAATCACTTTGTTGTAAGTGGACTGGCCGCCGCGCACGAACAGAGACGACAAGCCTCCGCGCTGGCCAGCGCTATTCACCACCGCGCCGGGAAGGAAGCGGACGGCATCGTCGGAGGCGATGGGGTTCATCGTTTCTAGCTGTCCGTTCTCGAGGGTCGAAACGCTTGCGCCGGATTCTTCGGCCGTCACGGGAGTCCGGGTTGCGGTCACGACCACGGTTTCGGAGGCAGTGGCGAGGTGCAACTGGACTGTGATGACGTCTGGGCCGCATGCCGCAACATCCTCGCTGTACGGGGCAAATCCCGGAGCCAGGACGCGAACATGGAACGGACAACTGCAATTTCGCTTTGCATCTTCTATGCGCAGTCCCGGAACTGTCGCTACTCCCTCAGCAGAGGAGGCGGCTACTTCCTGGCTTAATGCACAATTTGAGGAGAGAGTGACTTGCGCGCCAGCGACGGCGGCGGATTGAGGGTCGATGACTTTGACCTTGAGGTCGGCAGCGGAGGCTGCAGGAAGAGAGACAGCAACGAGAAGTAACAACGAGGCGCGAAGTGCGCGCATAACCATCCTCCTTTTCACGCGAAAGGGGTTAAGGTGGACGGTTTACGCCGGTCTCCTGGCTTTGCGAGTGAGGATGATCAAGCAGCAATTGGCAATTAGCAATTGGCTTGAGCTTCCGGATTCTGCAGGCGGCCTTCCCGGGAATGCTCCCAGTGGACGGCTGCGATTTTCTCGCTTACAGTTGCGCGGCAGCGCGGGAATTGCACCCGCTTCCCTGTCTTCGCCACGGGGCAAAGACGCGCAAACCGAAGGACATTTCAAAGAACGGAAAATACTGTGTGTGAGGAATTTACCGGGGCGACGCACTAAAAGTCAACCGCGTGTTGATTTTGAGTGATATGGCGATGTTACGCACACCGAGTGATGCACAGAGCGAGTCACACAGTCATTCGGTGTTGTAGAAGGAGAAGTCCACGATCCGCTTGTTCTCTTTGTTTCCGGGGCATTCCTTGTAAACCCACAGGCCGCGGAAGGTCTTCACCATGTAATCCAACGTTTGGGCGAGGGTTACGTTATCCAACTCGCCTGAAAAACTTGGATGTGCGGACATTGCCTGGTTGATCACCTTCGGTTCCCGTCCGATGCTGTGGTCTTTCATGAAAGCCTGTACGTCTGGCGCCTCGGTAATGAAGTCCAAAACAAGAGTGTGGAAATGCATCGTGTGATGTTTCTTCTGCTCGTCGTCAAACGAAATGTGCACGATTTTCACATTCAGCAGGTCTTGGGGCACGGTTTTCTCCACTAACCTGATAGTTCCGTCCGGCTCTTGCGTAACCTGCATGTCGCCGTCGTTCGCGAACATCTCACGAAGAACTTGCAGCGGCGGCGCTGAGGAGTTCGTGGGCGTAGTGGCGATCGGGAGCCTACGTGTTACAAGTTCTTTCTCATCGCCGCAACTTCCCCAATACTCCATTGAACCTGAGAGGTGGCCACTTCGCAGCACATGTGCGATGGACCAGAGCGTCGCCTGGTCCTGACCATCGCACGGGCCAGCCAGTACGAAAATCACTACCAGCGCCAACTTCACGATAATCCCGCGAATCATTCCACGAATCATACTCTTGCCTTTATGAAGAGCTGTCATCTCAGGTCCGGTTATCGTATGGAAACTCCGCCGTACCCACTTTGCTCACATTCCCCTCGGAAAATTCGCGGACCCGGTCGAGCGAATCCTGCAAATCCTGCTGATAGCGCTCAATGTCTTCGTCAGTGGCTTCCGCCGGTACCGGGATAAGCTTGCCGAAGCGCATCAGCACGCGGGAAAAAGGTTTTGGGATCATCATGCGGTCCCAGCTGTTGAGGACCCATGCCTTATCGATCGCCATGTGAAACATCGTTAATGGGACGCCGGAGGATCGTGCAAGAGCGACCGGGCCGGGCTTTACTTTGTAGCGCGGGCCGCGGGGGCCGTCGAGGGTGAAGGCTACGGCCCAGCCATCTTGCAGGGCGCGGCGCAGGCCGAGCAGGGCGCGCACGGCGTTGCGGCTGCTCGAGCCTTTGACGGGGACGAATCCGAATTTGCGGATGATGCGTCCCATGTATTCGCCGTCGTAGCTGTTGCTGCTCATCACGCGCACGCCGAGATTGCGGCACATGTATGTCGCGGGAATGATGCAGGCGTGCCAGAAGGAGCCGATCAGGGGCCGCTGGCCCACCGTTTCTTGCGCGCCTTCTTCACGCGAGACACAAACGCGCAGGGTAGGGCCGATGATGCGGATGAACCAGTATCCGGCGGTGATGATGATGCGCAGGATGATGCGCTGGCGGAGAGTGAAGCGGCGGTGGGTGGGAGTAACTTCTGCGGCAGGGGCTGCGGGGGTGCTGACTTCGGTCACGGGGATATTGTAGAGGCAGACACGGATGAATGTGTGGAAGATGGAGCGGGAGTACAAAGCTGGGTCCTGGCTATGCGTTCAATTTGTCACAAACCGTTGGGCCCAGCCGAGCCATGACATTCGGATCATCGCCGGCATATCGGTAAGCGCCGCAACAGCAAGCGTCAACCGCTTGAATCGCTTGCTCAAGCTCTTCCGGGGTTCGAGGCTGCTTCTTGAAATAACAATGCCGTTCATTCCCGCCTACGAGGCTCGGAGATACAGCCGCTGGAGCTCTGCAAGTAATGCAGAGGCCGTCCTCGACATAGAACGGACCGGGGACGTTTTCCAAGTAACGCTTCTGCTCCGGCATGACAGATATGGTAGCAGAGAATTTCGGGCTTCCAGCAAGCGGCTGGAACATCCCCAGGCCAGAAGGCTCTAACTTTCCAGGTAGGCGTCGATCCACTCTTTTACTTTGTGGCGGCGGTCGTCGGCGGCGTCGAAGTGAACTCCGAAGGATTTGGCTTTGCGCCAGCTCACTAGGCCGCGGACATGCACGCGCGGAAGAGTGAGCAGGGAAAACGAAATCTCCACGCTGGTTCCGGAAGGCATATCCTCGGCGCTCTTCAGCGACATGCCACCGGAGCTGACCTCCATGCTGGAGGCAGTCAGGCGATGGCCGTCGTTGCTGACCACCGTGACCTCGGTCATGATGGGGATGCGCGCGTAGCGGCGGAATTCGTGGAGCACCAGCATGTGAGTGGCGCGTACCAATTTGAGGGCGGCGGGCCGCTCCAGAGGCTCCTGAAACATGGCATTGATGCCGTACTTGGAGTAGCGCATGGCTTCCTGCGCGCTGCCGCCGAGGCCGTAGAGCACGAGACGGCTGTTCGAGGGAGATGTGCGGGCGGCCTCCATAACCTGCTCGGCACCGGGGCCGAGATTGAGAACGCAGGCTTCAAACTTTTCCTGGCGCAGGCGCTCGGCAGAGCCGGCGGAGGTGACAACCGTCTCGATGCCGAACTGACGGAAGCACTCGTTAAGCAGAAATCGGGATGACTCTTTGAGGTCGACCAGGGCAACGCGAGCTGTCCCCTTTTTGGCAGAGGACGTCGGTGCTGGGGCAGTGCCGAAGGCTCGTTCCATGTAAGAGACCAGCTTCCAGTACGAAAGTTTATTGTGGCGTGCCTGGATGAAGATGAAAAGACCCTAAGGGGCAGGCCGGGGGTACAAAAGTGTCATTACCTTGGTTGGACTGGTGGGTGGGAAGTGAGCTGAAGCGCGAATGAGGCGGCGTTAATCCGCCACGGCCAACCGGCTGCCGACGCTGCTCAGCAGCTTTTCCGCTGCCTCCCCGGGGTCCTGGGTGGCGAAGTTCTCGTCCAAGACGAGCACGTCGACTGCGGGGTCGATTTCCTGCAACATCTTCTGCGTCGGCTTGCCGTGTACGGATTGCAGGCGGGCGGAAATCACCACCAACTTAGCCTTGGTGGCCTTGAGCAGGATGCGGGCGTCGTTGACGCTGAGAGTGGTGAGGGCGTTGTATCCGGAACCGCACAGCACTTCCCGCAGGAAGGTGCAGACATCGGTGGACTCGAAAACGCAGAGCAGGCGCGGCCTGGAGTCGCCGGCCTTGCATCGCGAGTATCGCGAGCCCAGGTAGGCGGCCGTGATTGCCTCTTCGACCGACTCGTAGGTTTCAAACTGAGAGAGCAGGCTGGTCAATTGCAGCATTTTGCGGATGTTGGGCGGCAGGCCGCAGAGTTTGAGGTCTCCGCCCTTGGCCCGTGCTGCTTGCATCAGGCGCACCAGGGCGCCCAAGCCGCTGCTGTCGACGAACTCGACCTGCTCGAGCTGGAGCACGACGTCGGCGTGCTTCTCGATGGAGTCGCCCACCTGAGAGTGCAGCGTAAATACTTCATTGCCCGCGATGATGCGTCCGTGGCACTGGACGATCACGACATCGCCGACCGGGCGGCTCTCCAGGCGCAGTTGCATTCCGCGAATCTTACGTGGGTGAAACCGGCAAGTCAACGGAAGCTGCGGAGACCTCTATTCCGACCACCGCCGGAACAACAGCGCGCCGTTCGTTCCTCCGAAGCCGAAGGAATTCGACATGGCGTATTCCAGCTTGGCCTTGCGGGCGTGGTTGGGGACGAAATCCATGCCTACGGTTTCGGGGTCCTGACTTTCGAGGTTGATGGTGGGCGGCAGGATCTGGTCGCGCAGGGCGAGGACGGTAATGCCGGCTTCGAGGCCGCCAGCGCCACCGAGCAGATGGCCGGTCATGGATTTGGTGGAGCTAACAGGGAGCTTGTGCTCGCCAAAAAAGTTGCGGATGGCGTGCGCCTCCAGCGTGTCGCCGATGGGCGTGGAAGTGCCGTGGGCGTTCACGTAATCGACTTGGTTGGGAGTAATACCGGCATCGCGAGTGGCGTTGCGCATCACACGGAATCCGCCTTCGTGCTCGGGAGCCGGCTGGGTCATGTGGTATGCGTCGCCCGACATTCCGTAACCAGCGATTTCAGCGAGGATGGTTGCGCCGCGTTTCTTTGCGTGCTCGAGTTCTTCCAGCACCAGAATGCCCGCGCCTTCGCCCATCACAAAGCCATCGCGGTCTTTATCCCAGGGACGGCTGGCCTTTTCTGGATCGTCGTTGCGCGTGGAAAGCGCGCGCATGGCGGCGAATCCGCCCACGCCCATCGGCGTAATGGCTGCCTCGGAGCCGCCGGCGATCATCACATCCGCATCATTGTGCTGGATGATGCGAAAAGAATCTCCGACGGAGTGCGCGCTGGTGGTGCAGGCGGTAGCCGTAGCCTCGTTCGGTCCCTTGGCTCCGAGCCGCATGGAGACGTGGCCGGCGGCAAGATTGATGATGGCCGCCGGAATGAAGAACGGGGAAATTTTGCGCGGCCCGCCTTCAAACAAGGCGGTGTGCTCGCGCTCGATGATGTCGAACCCGCCGATGCCGGAGCCAATGTACACGCCCACGCGCTCGGCATTTTCCGGAGTGATTTGCAAGCCTGACATTTTGAACGCTTCATCCGCAGCCGCGATGGCCAGGTGGATGAAGCGTCCCATCTTCTTGACTTCCTTTTTTTCGATGAAGTTCAGGGGATCGAAGTTCTTGACCTCGGCGGCGATCTGGCAGGCAAAATTCGTGGAGTCGAACTGGGTGATGCGGCCCACGCCGCTCTTGCCGGCAAGCACGGCCTGCCACACCTCTCCAGTGGTATTGCCCACGCCACAGATCAGGCCTATACCGGTAACCACGACCCTGCGTCCCAAACTACTTGCCGCCTTTCGAATGCTTGGAGATGTAATCGATGGCGTCCTGCACGGTGCGGATCTTTTCCGCGTCCTCGTCGGGAATCTCGATGTCGAAGCCTTCTTCGAAAGCCATCACCAGTTCGACCGTGTCCAGTGAATCGGCGCCCAGGTCGTCCACGAACGACGCGCTGGAGGTGACCTCGCCCTCGTCCACTCCCAACTGCTCTACGATAATCTGCTTTACCTTCTCGTCAACGGCTGCCATGTTTCTCCTCGCTTAACCTTAGATAGATTTTAAATTCGATGTCCGGGACTCAAGATTGCCGGATGCAACTCTCAGATGCCCCTGCTCACGGAAAAAAGGCGAACGTGTAGTGTAATAGTCTCGATGAATGACTGTAAAGGAAGCACAGGGCTCTGTGAGTCCGGCGCTGTGGTATACCTTCAGCATCCTAAATGGGCCGCTTGCAGCGGTCAAACCACATGCGAGCCGTAGTGCAGCGAGTAAGCCGCGCTCAAGTCGCGGTGAATGGCGAGATCACGGGCCAGATCGGTCTGGGACTGCTGGTTTTGCTGGGCGTTGGCCGGGACGATGCCAACGCCGATGCGACCTACCTCGTAGAAAAGATCGCTGGCCTGCGAGTGTTTGAAGACGCCCAAGGAAAAATGAACCTGAGCGTGCAGGACGTCGGCGGCAGCGTGCTGGCAGTTTCGCAGTTCACGCTGTACGGCGACGTGAGGCGCGGCAAGCGCCCGTCGTTCGACGCGGCGGCGCCACCGGAAAAAGCGCGTCAGCTTTACGAGTTCTTTGTGGAGCAGATTCGCGCCGCCGGGCTGCGCTGCGAGACCGGACGCTTTCAGGAAATGATGCGGGTGGAATTGGTGAACGAGGGGCCCGTGACGATTCTGCTGGATTCGGGAAAGGCGTTCTGAGCAAATCGATGATCCTCAGTGACTCTGAGTACTTCCGTAATTAGGCGCTTCTCATTCCAGTCGTTAACTTTAATAAGGAAAGGAAGGCTCCGATACGGGGCTTTTCGGATGCATTCGTCTGGAGAGGGCGGCTGTGCAGAATCATTCCTCGCGCACAAGAGTTGCGATATCGATTGGTCTAACTGGCGCATTGCTACTTACGATTGGATGCGGCGGCCGCACTACCCCGACCACACCGCCGAATACTTATCTCTACGTCGGAGGGGCCAACAACCCGTTCCTAGACCCTCCGGGCACCCTCGTGACGGGCTCCATATTCCAGCTCCGAGTGGAAAGCGATGGAACGCTTACAGCGATCAACACATCGACTACCGGCCCCAACCTCCGCGCCTTTACGACTACAGTTTCCCCGGGGAACCAGTACCTTCTCGCTTCCGACGACCTGATGACCGAGTTCGCGATCGGCGGCGATGGAACGCTCCAAGCGCCCACAAGTCTGGGCGAAACCGGCTTCGCGGTCGCTTTTGCACCTAACGGGCAGTTTGCCTTTCTTACGAATGTGATTAACAACACGCTGGATTCATACGAACTGAGCGCCTCAGGAACGCTGACACCAATCAGCACGGTGGCAACCGGCTGGTACCCACAATTCGTAGTCGTCGATGGATCGGGTAGGTTCGCGTATACCGCGAATGAGAACGATGACACGATTTCTGAGTACACAGTTTCCGCCGGCGGTGTACTTACGGTCAACGGTTCCGCCCCATCTGGAGGGTACACTCCAAATGTTTTGGCAATTTCTCCAGCAGGGTTTCTCTACTGTGGAAACGCCAATTCGGGTTCGCTCAGCACATTTTCGATCGACGCTTCCACCGGAGCGCTCGCTCTGGTAGACAACTTTGTGATGCCACAGGGCCTTGGCGGGGCGATGTGGATTAGCTTCAACCCTGCGGGAACTTATGCGTACGTCGGCAATTTGTTTGAAATAGCACAGTTTACGGTCGATGGGACAACCGGAATCCTCACGAGCAATGGCACGACACCAATGACGAGTGGCGCCAACTGGGGAGGACTCGATCCGTCCGGGAAGTTCTTCTTCACCGCAAACGGAGACGGCACGGTTTCCCAGTTCGCCGTCAGCAGTACGGGGACACTCATCCCCAACGGCTCAGTCTCGGTGGGAGCGGACATGGTGGCGACTATCCTCACCTTTGCGCAGCGGTAAGCTCCTGCGTCAGCGTGCTTCAAGGATCGCATCGGGGGAATGTCCCACCCGGTCCTTCACCTGCGAGCCGCGGCCATGGTCCCCACCGCGCTCACTTCCAACGTCGGCGGTCTCCGGCTGGAACGCGGCTTGGGCGTAACCGTAATCCGCACATCATTGCCCAGCAAGAGCAGAAACCCAACCAGCCGCTCGACGGAGAAATCAGCAAGCCGCCCCCGCTTCAAAGCGGAGACTTTGGGTTGGTCCACGCCTAACACCTTTCCGGCCTGCACCTGGGTCAGGTTGCGCTCCTCGATGATGTCAACGATCCGGTGCGCCAGGTCCGCCTTGGCTCGCGCCTCCTGAGGATTAGCTACGCCCAGATCGGCGTAAACGTTCCCGCTGCCCTCCACGTACCCACCCTTTTTCATCAAACTGGAGAATATGCTACTTCTGGCATACTGTGAAGCCGAAAACGTACGCTCCGTTGGAATGCAACCGAGGGCTTTTTTGCAACAAGCCGACGGCATTACCGGGTGAGCAGATTGCACCGGCAGTTTTCCACAGCCCCCTTGTGACATCTGCCCTTGCGGTCATACCACTTTTCGGTCCATCATTGTCCCAGCAAGGGCAGTACGCGCGAGCAGTAGCGACAAAGACGCTCCCGGCCAAGAATCGGCCCGTAAGTCCTGTGCTATCTAGATCTTAGTATCTAAGTTCTTTGACATCTAGATTTTGCGGGCCAAAACATGCCCAACCCGATGATTCTAGAGATCGAGGGGGGTGGGGAGGGGGGGGTACCCTATAATCAATGACTAAACCCCAGGAATCCGGCCCTAGACTGTTGCTGCAAGTTTGTTTTCAGGGGACTTCCGCAAGGCTAGCGCGCTTCGAGAATCGCATCCGCCACCCGCGCCGCTTCCACGGCAGCCTTCACATCGTGCGTCCGCAAGATGTGCGCGCCCTTGAGAATCAGGGCGGTGTGAGCGGCGAGATTTCCGTAGAGCCGGTCCGCAACAGCAGCGTCTTTGCCATCTTTCGCCAGAGTGCGCCCGAGGAACGATTTTCTCGACGTCCCCGCCACCAGCGGAAATCCCAGCTCTTGCAATTCCTGAAAGCGAGCCAGCAGCGGATAATTCTGCTCGAAGTTTTTTCCGAAGCCAAAGCCAGGATCGAGCGCGATCCTCTCCCGCCGCACCCCGGCGAGGACCGCAGCTTCCGCCCACTCCCGGAGTTCGCGCTTGACCAGCAGAACAATGTCGCCGGACGGCGGCAAGGTACGCCACTCTTCGGGACGCCCGCGCATGTGCATCAGCACGACGCCACATTTTATTTCGGCAATCGTCTTGGCTATCAGCGGATCCCAGCGCAGCCCGCTGACATCGTTGACGATCTCAGCTCCAGCGGCAACCGCGGCGCGTGCCACGCTGGCCTTGTAGGTGTCGACGGAGATGACCGCATTCGGGCGCTGCTGCTTGAGCGCGGTGATCACGGGCAACACGCGCCGCAGCTCTTCTTTCTCGGTCACGGCGACTTTGCCGCCGGGGCGGGTGGATTCTCCGCCGACGTCAATGATGTCGGCCCCTTCGCCGAGCAATTTGAGAGCGTGGTCGGCGGCTTTTTCAGAGTCGAGGTAGAGGCCGCCGTCAGAGAAAGAGTCGGGCGTCACGTTGACGATGCCCATGATCAGCGTGCGCTTGCCCAGTTCCAGCGTGCGTGTACCCAGGCTCCACTGAAAGACAGCTCTCATGCGGGCATGATTCTAAATGAAAGGAGAAGGTTCAGAGGGGCCGCGATAAGTTTCGCTACCGGCGCCGGACCGCGGCTTCGCGCGCACCCATGTTTCGAAGCGCGCCGGGGCCCGTGCCCGTGGGCGGTTTGCGCATTCCGTCGAGCAGATCTTTGAGCACAACGGCATTGTTGCGCTTTTCGTTCTTCGAGGCATAAAGGAGCGTGAGACGTTTTCTCTTATGGGCGAGGGAGTAAAGTTTCCGCAAGTCTTTTTCCGCTTCTGGACGGGCCAATTCTTTCAGGTAACGTTTGCGAAAGAGCAGCCATTGCTCGGGCTGCGCGTGATACCACTTCCGCAGGTCGTCGGAGGGAGCCAGATCGCGCAGCCATTCCTGCAAGGCGATTTCAGTTTTGCTGAGACCGCGCGGCCACAGGCGATCGACGAGAACGCGCGCTCCGTCAGAGCGCGACACTGATTCGTAAACCCGCTTCACGGCAACTGGCATGGCTTTCCACTATTATTGTAAGTCCGCGGGATTGCGGCGGGCTGTGGGAAACTGGGCTCAAATGAGGCGGATCGCGTGACGGGAATGACAACGCGGGAGCGAGTGATTGCGGCTGGGCTGGTTGTTGGCCTCGCGTTCGCCGCACTCGCCGCTTGCGATGTGGAGCGGCGGAAGTCAGACGCCGAACTCGGGCTCAGTCCGCAGCAGGCCGCTGGACGCAGGATTTACGATAACTACTGCGACCGCTGTCACCGGCCTTATTCCACCAGGGGGAAAAAAGGCCCGGGATTGAAGGGCGTGTTTCAGAATAAATTTCTTCCCCAGACTGGATTGCCCGCCAATGACGAACGCGTGACCGACATTATCCGCAACGGCCGGCCGGATATGCCCGGCTATGGCCAGGTGTTGAGCTCGGAAAACATGCAGGACCTGCTGGCCTATATGCACACGCTGTAGTGGCTGACGGAGGCAGGTTGATTCTCTTTGCAGGCCCTTCGTGGGATAATCTCCCCGTGAAACGCGGCGTGTTGTCGGAGATTTTTCGCAAGCTTCCTTCCGTGGACGATGTGATGCGCGGACGCGCCGTTGGCGCACTCGCGGCTAGCTATGGCCATGATTCCGTCGCGGACGCGGTTCGCGTAGTGCTCGCCCGTCTGCGGCATGAAATCACTTCGGGATTGCTGGACGAGGAGGCGCTGCCCCTTGCGCTCTCGGGCCTGGAGGGGGCAGTCGAAAGCCAACTGCGGCAGGCGCTGGGTTACTCGCTGCGGCCCGTAATCAATGCTACCGGCGTGATTCTGCATACCAACCTTGGCCGCGCGCCGCTGGGCGATGCGGCGATCGAACACATTCGCGAAACGGCCGCGAGTTATTCCAACCTGGAGTTTGATCTCGCGGCTGGCGAACGTGGCACGCGGGATGCGCACGTGGATCGGTTGTTTCGCAAGCTGCTGAGTGAAGAACTAGGAAGTGGAGCGCCAGCTTCCGTTTCCACCATCGTGGTCAACAACAATGCGGCGGCGGTGTTGCTGGCGCTGAACACCTTGGCCGACGGCGGAGAAGTCATCGTCTCCCGCGGCGAACTGGTGGAGATCGGCGGGTCGTTCCGCATTCCTGACGTGATGGCGAAGTCGGGGGCGATCCTGCGCGAGGTCGGCACTACGAATCGCACCCGCACCGCCGACTACGAACGCGCCATCACCGAGCGAACGCGGCTGCTGCTGCGCGTTCACCGTTCGAACTTCGAGATCACCGGCTTCACTGAACAGGCGACCACTGCTGAACTGGTGGGCCTGGCATGCAAGCGCGGCATTCCGCTGATGGAAGACTTGGGCAGCGGCGCGCTCCTGGAGCTGCGCTCGATTGGAATCAACGGCGAGCCGGGAGTGCTCGACAGCCTGCGCAACGGCGTCGACATCGTTACCTACAGCGGCGACAAGCTGCTCGGCGGCCCACAGGCGGGGTTGATCAGCGGTGCCACGGAGTTGATCGCGCGCATGCGATCCAATTCGCTGTTCCGGGCGTTGCGCGTGGATAAGCTGATCTACGCCGCGCTGGAGGCCACGCTCTTACAGTATGTCCGGCATGATCATGACGCGGTTCCCACGCTTCGCATGATGCGGCTTTCGAAGGAAGCGATCGGCGAACGGGCCGAGGCGTTGGCCGCGAAGATTGCTACGCCGAAGTGGAGGGTTGAAATCGTGGATGGCGAATCGATTCTCGGCGGCGGCGCGGCACCGTCTTCGGTTCTACCCACGCGACTGCTGGCTGTGAGTTGCGAAGGCCTGAGTGCTGACGAGCTGGCCGCACGCCTGCGTGGTTCAGAACCTGCGATCATCGCGAGGGTCGAGGAAGGCCGCGTGTTGCTGGATTTGCGGACGGTTTTTCCGGAACAGGATGCTGCGGTGGAAGCCGCGTTCAGCGGCATCGTTGCATGATCTTCACGCATCGAAAAGGCGTTGGCTCTCCTCTACACTGTCGGACATTCGACCCGCTCACTCGACGAGTTAATCGAGACGCTTCGGGCTCACGGGATTGAAACGCTGGTGGATATCCGCGCCTTCCCCATGTCGCGGCGGCTGCCGCAATTCAATCGGGAATCTCTTGAAAAAAGTTTACCCGCTGCGGGAATCCGGTATCTCTGGATGAAGGCTCTTGGCGGCTATCGCAAGAAAAGTCGTGAAGACTCTCCGAACATTGGGCTTCGCAATGCGAGCTTCCGGAACTATGCCGACTACATGTTGACCCCGGAATTTGAAAACGCGATGGCCGAAATGGTTGCGCTTGCCGAGGGCTCGCGGACCGCCTACATGTGTGCCGAGCGCGTATACTTCCGCTGCCATCGCATGCTGGTCTCCGACTGGCTGGTCGCGCACGGACATGAAGTGATGCACATTGATGAGACCGGGCCCGCCAAACCACATGGCCTGACCGCAGAAGCTCGCATGATAGAAGGCGAATTGATTTACCGTGGAGACCGTCTGCTGTAAAGGTCGAAAACCTACTGTTAGGTGTCGAAAAGATGATCGTCGGCACAGGCATAGACATTGCGGAGGTTCCGCGCATCCGGCAATCGATCGAACGCTTTGGCGAGCGCTTCCTGCAGCGGATCTACACCGCGGGCGAAATGCGCTACTGCGACTCGAAAGCAAACCGGGTTGAGCGCTACGCCGCGCGCTTTGCCGCAAAGGAAGCGGCGATGAAGGCCCTGGGCACGGGCTGGAGCCATGGCGTGCGCTGGCGGGATTGTGAAGTGATACGCATGCCGGGCGGACGTCCCAGCATCACCTTTCACGGAAAGGCCGGGGAAATTGCCGCCAGCCTGGGCGTGAAGAATGCCGCGCTCTCGATTTCGCACACGGAGGAGCAGGCGATTGCGCAGGTGATTTTGGAAAGCTAGAGTGCTTGTGAGCAAAACACCATGATCCCTCGCTTCGCTCGGGATGACACGTTTGTTGTGGTCCGGCAACTCTGGTGGCGCTTCTGCTAGACTGTCGCATTCCCTGTCATCATGTCCGCTACCATTCAGGCTGTTCCGCAGGTGTCTTCGCGCAGAGAGATCCCGGAGCGCACTCTTCTGGTTGGGTTGGGGCTGACCAGCTTTGCTGCTTTGCTGCTGGAGCTGGCGCTCACGCGATTATTCTCCGTGGTGCTCTTCTATCACTTCGCGTTTCTGGCGATTTCGATTGCGCTGTTGGGACTGGGGGCCGGTGGAGTATTTGCCTATCTGCTGAAGGGCCGCCTGGCGCGCTTCTCCACCCGTACCCTGGCCGCGCTGCTGTGCATGGTGAATTCGGTTCTGGTGTTGTTGGTTCTGGAAATCGTTCTGCATGTGCCGGTCGCGCTCACCGTGACGGGAAAGAATTTTCTGCACCTGAGCGTTCTTTATCTCGCCGCGGCGCTGCCGTTCTTCCTGACTGGATTGCTGTTCTCGGTGGTCTTTGCGCGCGAGACCTGGCGCGTCTCCCGGCTTTACGGAGCAGACTTGAGTGGCGGAGCGCTCGCGTGCCTGGCAGTGGTTCCACTGCTCAACTGGGTGGGCGGGCCGAATACGATTCTAGCGGCCGCCGTGGTGATGGCCGCAGCTGCCATGGTGTGGGCAGCATCGTCTGCCGCGCGCAGGGTCGCGGGTGGTTTGATGATTGCGTTCGTGGTCCTGATCGCGGCGAACCACTCGAACCAGTTGATTGACGTGGTGTACGCCAAGGGCCTGTTCCGCGACCCGGCCTGGGTGGAGTTCGCGCGGTGGAATGCGCTGTCGCGGGTGGAAGTGGATCGCCAGGACCAAGGCAAGGTCATTGTCATCGACGCCGACGCTTCCACTTACATCATGAATTGTGATGTGACGCGCTGGCATGGGTCGGAGTGCGAAAGAGATCAAATGTCAGCCCCGCCGGCGCTGGCCAACGTGCTGCGTCCACACGGGGAGTTCGCAATCATCGGGCCGGGTGGTGGAGTGGATGTGCTACGCGCCGTGGCCAACGGCAGCCCCAGCGTGACCGGCATCGAAATTAATCCCATCATTGCCGATACGATCATGCGCGGACGTTACGCCGACTACGCGCTGCATCTTTATGAACGCCCCGAGGTCCACATTCATGTGACCGACGGCCGCTCCTACCTGCGCTCCACGCCGCAGCAGTTCGACGTTGTCCAAATGACTCTGGTGGATACATGGGCTTCCACAGCGGCGGGTGCTTTCGCCTTGAGCGAAAACAATCTCTACACGGTGCAGGCTTTCCGGGAATATTTTCAGCACCTCAAGCCGGATGGCATGATCGCGATCACGCGCTGGGAGTTCCGCCAGCCGCGCGAGGCGCTGCGTGTGGTTTCGGTGGCGATGGAAGCGCTGCACAGTCTGGGCGAGGCGAATCCGGCGCGCAACTTTATCGTGGCCTCGCAAGGGGCGCTTGATGAAGATGGGATTCCAGTGGTGGTGCTGGCCAAGAAAACTGCTTTTACCGCGGATGAAGAAGCCGCGGTGCAGGAGACCTTCGATCGATATGACGACCTCGATCCGCTGTATCTGCCTTCGGAGACGGCAAACGGGCAAGCGGGTCATAATCCCTTTGCCGATCTGATCGCGAGCAACGATCCTTACCGGTTTGCTCAGAGTTATGCCTACAATGTGGCTCCAGTCACCGACAATGCACCCTTCTTCTTCTTCACGCTCAAGGCCCGGCAAATTCTCGGCGAGCAGGGGCTGCGGCAGGGCATCGACTGGAAGGTAAACCTGGGAGTGCTGGTTCTGCTGCTTGTGCTCGTCATCTCTCTGGCAGCCGTAATGGGTTTCCTGATTCTGCCACTGGCGGTCCAGACCGGCCGCCAGTCGCCGCTTCCGCTGCTTTATTTCGTGGCCGTGGGTCTGGGTTACATCCTGGTGGAGATTGCGTTTATCCAGCGCTTCGTGCTTTTTCTGGGACACCCGACCTATGCACTGACCGTGGTCATCTTTCTGTTGATGCTGTCGAGCGGCGCGGGGAGCCTGATGTCGCGCCGCTGGCTTCCGCGCACCGAAATGGCCTGGATGCCTCTCGTGCTGGTGATGGTCGCGCTGGTCGCCGAGGTATTTTTTCTTCCTCGCGTTCTGACTGCCTGGGTAGGGCTGCGATTTGAATATCGGCTGGCGATCAGCGGACTGCTTCTGGCGCCGCTCGGCTTCGTGATGGGAATGCCGTTCCCGACCGGCTTGCGTGCGCTGGCTATGGCCCCAGTCTCTGACGTCCTCGGCGGCGCGACTGGCAGCGGTACCGACAATGATAAAGATGAGGACAACGCTGTGGAGTGGGCCTGGGCGATGAATGCCGCCGCCAGCGTGCTGGGGTCAGTGCTGGCCATGGTGATAGCGATCCAATTCGGCTTGACGGTGACCCTTGCCTGCGGAGTTGCCGCCTACCTGGCCGCTTTATTGCTGCTGCCAGCCCTTCGCACGCGACACGCTTAACCGGGCTCGCGTTTTGTTATGATGCGAGGGGAGCGGCCAGGAGTGTGGCTGTTCCATAGCCGTCGCGGACGACGCAGACGGCGGTCGGAGGAAATTCCTTGCCGAGCCAGAAGCAGGTCAAGTGGTCGCAACTTCGCGTCGGCATCACGGTGATTTTCGCCAGTCTGGTGTTGGCGCTGCTTTTGTTTCTGATGTCGGGCGGGATCAGCGGCCTGTTCTCGAAGAGAATCACGCTGGTCTCATATTTCGACAATGCGGAAGGGCTGCGCGTGGGCGCTCCGGTGCGGCTCAGTGGCGTCGATATCGGCAACGTCACAAGGATTCTCATCGTCCGCGAAAAACCGACTACTCCCGTGGAAGTGGTTATGAAGGTGAGTACGAAATACGACTTCAATCTGCGCCGCGATACCCTTGCTTCTCTCGAAACTGCTGGCGTGTTGGGCGAAACCTTCATGGATATGGATAGCTCGCAGGCCATTGGTCCCCCGGCGCAAAATGGTGACACGCTTCCCACCCGCGTGCATCCCGACTTTAATGAGGTGGTGCGCTCCAGCCAGAGCACGCTGCAGAACATGGACGCGCTGCTCAAGCGTGCCGACCGTATTCTGGCCTTTGCGGAGAGTGGCAAGGGATCTTTGGGCAAGTTGATTTACGACCCCACGCTGTATGACCGGCTATCGCAGACAGTCGCGGAACTCAAGACCGTGGTCGACGAGATCTCCAAGGGGCAAGGCAGCCTGGGCCAGTTGATCAACAGCGATGACGCCTATAAGAAGTTCGTCGGCACCCTCGATAAGATGAATGCTGTGGTTGACGATTTGCAACAAGGAAAAGGCACGGCCGGGAAATTCCTGAAAGATCCCACTCTTTACAACAATGCCAACGAAACCGTCGCCAACTTAAAACAGGTGAGCGCGGACCTCAATGCGGGCAAGGGCACAGCTGGAAGGTTGCTCAAGGACGAGGAACTGGCGAAGAAGATCGATACCACGATGACCAAGCTGGCGGCCCTGACCAGCGACCTGGAGGCCGGCAAGGGAACGGCGGGAAAGCTCCTCAAGGATGACACGCTGTACACCAATGTCAACCACGTGCTGGAAGAGACTCAAGGGTTGATCAAGGCGATCCGGGAAAATCCCAAGAAGTATCTCAGCATCAAGCTGCATATTTTCTAGCACAGCGTTCGTGAAATGCCACGCGGACGAGTGTCATCCCGAGCGAGGGACCTTGGTTCTTGCCTGCCGCATGTGTTGCAGTTGCAAGCAGACACCAAGATCCCTCGCTTCGCTCGGGATGACACTCTAAGGGGATGCTCCTTAGTGCTCTCCGATGCCGAAAACCGCGCTTAGCAGTAGGATCGTGAGAACTCCAAACGAAATTGCGCCGTACTTCCAATCTTTCTCGCGTAGAAAGAGAACGCCCGTAACCAATACGCGGACCACCGGTGTGGCCAGCATCAGCAGGACGCCCGCGCGTTCGATGGCTAGCGGAATTCGTCCCGGGAGGAAGAGGCCGACCAGCAATCCCGTCAGCATGATGAAGAAACATCCGAATGCGCCTACGCGCAAAACCAAGGCAACTATACGATCGAAGGCCGGCTCGCGGACCTGGCTCATGCGGCGCCTCCTGCAAGCAGGTGAACGAACAGATGCCCGGCGAGATAGAGCATGATCGCGACCAGCAGGTAGACGACGTATTTGGTTTGAATGCGCGGAGCCAGTCGCGCGCCCAGCAGCGACCCCAGGAACACACCGACAGCCAGCGGGGCGGCGATCTCGACAAGGATGTCTCCGCGGCGGTAATAGACGATGGCGCTGGCCGCGGCCGTTACTCCGATCATGAAATTTGATGTGGCCGTGGCTACCATCAGCGGAATGCCCATAAAGATATACATCACCGGAACTTTGATGGGGCCGCCGCCGATGCCGAGCAAGCCGGAGAGTCCGCCCGCGACCAGAGATGCTCCGAGACCCAGCGGATAGCGCTTCGGCTCGTAAGGAGGAATGACGGTCTCACCGTTGTTTTGCGCGGGCAGTTCTTCCTGATCTTCACTCTTTACCTTGCCGCCACGCAGCAGGATTGTGACGGAACTGTACAGCAAGAATCCGGCGAATAGTCCCTCAAGAAGGTTCCGATTGAAATATCCCACGAGATACGCGGTGACTGCGGCACCGAAAGCGGTTGCCAGTTCTAGCGTCATGCCGAGGCGAATGTCGGTGGTGTGACGCTGAAGGTGGACGGAGGAACTCGCCGCCGAAGTAGTGATCACAGCAACTAGACTTGTGCCGATCGCCTGCCGAATGGGGATACCAAAGTGCAGGGCGAGGATCGGTGAGAGGATGATGCCGCCGCCGATGCCGGTCATCGCTCCCAGCAGTCCTGCGAAGAAGCCTAGCAGCACCAGGAGCGCGCTCAGCATGCCGCGTCTAGGACACCACCCGCGGCGTGGCGGTGGACTCGGCCTGCTCGTGTGCGTGATAGCTAGAGCGGACCATCGGGCCAGACTCAACGTGGCGGAAGCCGAAGCGCAGCGCTTCACTACGCAACTCGCGGAATTCCTCGGGCGTGTAGAAGCGCGCAATGGGCAAGTGGTCGCGGGAGGGACGCAGGTACTGGCCAACCGTGAGAATGTCGACGCCGCGACTGCCGAGATCGCGGAATACTTCGATCAACTCTTCCGTGGATTCGCCCAAGCCAACCATCACGCCGCTCTTCGTCACCATGCCGGGAGAGAATTTCTTGGCGTTCTCGAGCAGCGTGAGCGTGCGCTCGTAGCGCGCACCGGAGCGCACCGCACGATAGAGACGCGGCACGGTTTCGGTATTGTGATTGAGGACATCCGGTTGCGCTTCGAGCACGATCCTCAACGGCTCTTCCAGGCCTTGGAAGTCGGGGATCAGCACTTCGACACGGCAATCCGGAATCAGCTCGCGAATCTCGCGTATGGTCTCGGCGAAAACTTTTGCGCCGCCTATGTTGTCATCATCACGATTCACGCTAGTCACGACGGCATGCTTCAGGCCAAGAGTTGCAACAGCTTCAGCTACGCGGCGTGGTTCGCCCCAGTCGATCGGCCCTGGCCGACCCTTGGGCACGGCGCAGAATCCGCAGCGGCGCGTGCAGATATCGCCCAGCAGCATGAAAGTCGCAGTCTTGTGATTCCAGCACTCACCGATGTTGGGACACTGCGCAGACTCGCAGACCGTGTGCAACCCCAGTCCACGCGCCAACTTCTTGAGTTCGTGAAAGTTGTCGCCGACTGGAGCTTTCGCCCGCAGCCAGTCTGGCTTCGGCATTCGTACCTGCGGTCCAACGTCAATCTGGATTAGTTGTGAAGATCCGGCCATCTTTTCGATTCTATCAGTTCAGCTTACTTCTTCAGCCCACTTCGACCAGTCCGTAGGTATGCTGCCAGCGCGTGCGCAGTGCGACCAGGGCGCGGCTGATTTCCACCTGCGTCACTTCGGAATTCGGGCCTTCCATCACTGCCGCGGCTTCGCGCTTTGCCAGTTCCAGCAACTTCCGGTCGCGAATCAGGTTGGCCACGCGGAAGCTCGGCATCCCGGCCTGGCGGGTGCCGAAAAATTCTCCGGGCCCTCGCAGTTCGAGATCGAGCTCGGCGATCTGGAAGCCGTCGTTGGTGCGGACCATGGCGTCGAGACGGCGCTCGCCTTCTTCCGATACTTTGCCGCCAGTCATCAAAACGCAGTAGGACTTCGCGGCCCCACGACCGATGCGCCCGCGCAACTGGTGAAGCTGCGCCAGGCCAAAGCGCTCCGCGTGTTCAATCACCATCACAGTAGCGTTCGGCACGTCTACGCCGACTTCGATCACGGTGGTCGCCACCAGAATCTGCAACTCGCCTTTCTGGAACATGCGCATGACCTGATCTTTCAACTCAGAATCGAGGCGGCCGTGCAGCAATCCGACCTTCAGATCGGCGAACACTTTCCCGCTGAGTTCGCGATACATCTTGACCGCAGCTTTCAGTTCGGTTTCTTCGTTTTCGGCAATGACGGGATAGACCACATACACCTGATGCCCCTTCGCCACCTGCTTGCGCACAAAGTCCCACACTTCCGGCGAGCGGTCGTCAGTGATTCTTCGCGTGACGATGGGCGTGCGGCCCGGGGGTAGCTCGTCGAGCACGCTAAGATCGAGATCGCCGTAAAGCGTAAGCGCCAGCGTTCGCGGGATGGGCGTGGCGGTCATGACTAAAACATCAGGCTCGGCGGGATCCTTGTTGTCACTCCCTTCGCCCGATTTCTTCATCAACTTCAGCCGCTGCAAGACGCCGAAGCGGTGCTGCTCGTCGACGATGACCAATCCCGGCTTCGCGAACTCGACTTTCTCTTCCAGCAGAGCGTGCGTGCCGATGACAAGCTGCGCGTTCCCCTGCGCGATGTGGCGGCGGATTTCGCGCTTGCGGTCGGCTTCGAAAGAGCCGGTCAGCAGGACGATGCGGTATCCAGCATTCTCCAGAATTCTGCGTGCGGAAAAATAGTGCTGTTGCGCGAGAATTTCAGTGGGCGCCATCAGCGCCACCTGATAGCCGTTTTCGATGGCGATGATCGCCGCCTGAAAGCCGATGATGGTCTTTCCCGAGCCTACGTCCCCCTGCAACAAACGCCGCATGGGATGCGGCTGTTGCATGTCATCGGCAATCTCTTTCAACACCCGCTTCTGCGCCGCCGTGGGATGGAACGGCAGAATCTTTTTAATAGCCTGGCGTACGCGGTCATCCAAGCGGAAGGCGATGCCGGTCTGCGCCTTCTGCTGGCGGCGCTTCAGTTCCAATCCCAGTTCGGTGAAGAACAACTCTTCAAAGATCAGCCGGATGTGTGCGGGCGTGCGCGACGACTGCAAATCCTCGAAGCTCTCGCCAGCCTCGGGCCAGTGAACTTTCCACAGCGCCTCGCGCGGCGAAACCAGCGCCAGTCGCTCACGCACTCCCGCCGGAATCGCCTCTGTGATTTCTGGAGTCAGGTCTTCGAGCGCCGTACGAATGACGCGGCGAAACCAGCGTGCGGTCACGCGGCCTTGCCCTGCTGACTCGTAAATTGGAACGATTCGCCCTACTTCGAGCGATGCGGCGGCTTTGTCATCCGCGGCGTCTCCGGGGGCATCGCCCAACATCTCAACCTGCGGCTGGATAATCTGGAGTTCTCCGCTGCGCGAGTCTTGCTCCACCTTGCCATACAGCGCGATCAACTGTCCGGCCTTGAACTTGTCTTGTAAGTAAGCCGCATTGAACCAGAGGCATTTCAGCTTGGACCGTCCCTGCCCCACGGTCAACTGAAAGATGGGCATCTTGCGGGTGCGAAACAATCCCGAGTTGCGGACCTCGCCAATCACGGTGGCCATTTCGCCGGCGCGCAATTCCGCAATTCCCCGCGGATTCAGCCGGTCTTCGTAGCGAAATGGCAGATAGTTGAGCAGATCCCCCACGGTTGCGATGCCTTTGGTGGCAAGAACCTCCGCCAGCTTGGGACCGACTCCTTTGACGTACTGCACCGGCGTGGTGAGTTCCAGCATGTTGGTGGTTCCCAAGAATGTTAGCAGTAAGTCGGCCCTTAAATGCCGTATCTACTTTTCGGCCCTCGCATAAGACTGTTTCGGCGCTTTAGAATTGTGACTATGGCCGTGCGTACCATTGTGGTCCTCCTCCTCGCGTCAACCTGCCTAGCCCAAACGACCGTAGGAACGAACTCCAATCCCCCGGACGACATCGCTGCACTGACCGTCCAGGCGAACCAAGGCAAGCCAGACGCACAGCTCAAGCTCGGAGACGCCTACCTACGCGGACGCGGAGTCATTCAAAACAACGCTGAAGCGGTTAGGTGGTTCCGAACGGCTGCAGACGAGGGCAACGCCGATGCGCAGTACACTCTCGGTTCGCTATACGCGACTGGCATCGCTGTACCGCGTGACGACGCCGAAGCCACGAAGTGGTTCCAGAGGGCCGCAGAAAACGGCAGCGCGGAGGCGCAGTACAACATGGGGGTGCGTTACGCGTACGGTCGCGGTGTACCTAAGGACGACAGGCAAGCCGCCGCTTGGTTCCGAAAATCCGCAGAACAGGGGCTCGCACGGGGCCAGCTTGGGCTGGCTGCGGGCTACGCAAACGGCCTGGGTCTCCCGCTGGACAAGGGCGAGGCTCTCAGGTGGTATACGAAGGCCGCTGAGCAAGGCATGGCGGAGGCACAGACTCAAATGGGAATTATCTTTCACGATGGCGACGGCACGTCGGTGAACTACCCGCAAGCCATGTTGTGGTTCGAGAAAGCCGCTAGTCAAAAGAACGGGGACGCAGAATTCAACCTTGGTCTCATGTACGAACACGGCCAGGGAGTGGAGCGTAGCTTCGCAAAGGCCGCTGATTACTATCACCTCGCCATTGAACATGGATCTGCCCCGGCGCTAAGCAACCTAGGGTCGCTGTATCAGTACGGAAGAGGAGTACCCCAAGACCAGCAACAAGCCATCAACTTCTATACCTTGGCGGCTGAGAAAGGTGTATTCACCGCTCAAAGCTATCTTGCCGGTGCCTACTTATCTGGCAACGGAGTGGCGAAGGATGCCGTCCGAGGTGCAAAGTGGATGCAGCTTGCCGCTGCGCACGGTAACGCGGAAGCAGAATGCAACCTGGCGATTCTGTATCAGACTGGAACCGGCGTGCCGCAGAGTTTCAACGATGCCCTCATTTGGTACGGGAAGGCAGCGGAGCAGGGATTCGCAAAGGCGCAGCACAACTTGGGCGCGCTTTACGGAAACGGCCAAGGAATCCCGAAGGACTTTGTGAAGGCTTACAAGTGGCTGACGTTGGCGAAAGAAAGCGGCTATCGGGACAGTCAGCAGGCTCTTGATTGGCTGAAACCTCAGATGACCGCAGAGCAAATCACACAGGCCCAAACACTGGCCGACGAGTGGGCAAAGGACCATAGGGCTCGCTAATTCGTCCGAATCACCACCGGCCCGACCCCGATGATCCCGGTGTCTAAACCCTCGGTGCTCCTAAATCTCCTCCAAGCCCTGCTCGCCATCGTCCTCGGCAATGTCGCCTATTTCTTTCTCGCGCCCTCCCTTCCGCTGCCGCGCCACCGGCCCTTCCAACTCGACGTAGGCCTGCTCGTCGACTTCTGGTTCTGTGTTGTCGCCTATGGCCTGATCCGCACCGCCAGAAGGTGGAAATAAGCCTTCCTACGTTACTTTAGGAACCTGCTCAGCCTCTCCTCCCCCACGTTACGATATCCCCTGAAGTATGAATAAAATCGCGGTCCTGTACGACGCGGGCCAGGCTGTGCTTTCCACCTTCGATCCGGACGAGGTGCTGCAGCGCATTCTGGGCATCGCGCACGACTATTTTCATCTGCGGAATGTGGCCATTGTGCTGCTTGACCAGCAGTCGCAGCAGTTGTACGTCCGCTCGCAGATTGGCTGGGATGAAGGCCAGGACCAGATTCGGTTCCCCCTGGGCCAGGGAATCACGGGAGCGGCGGCACTGAAGAAACAGCCCGTGTATGCACCGGACGTCAGCAAAGACCCCCGCTACCTTTGCTCCGCCAAGTCCACGCGTTCCGAACTCGCCATCCCGTTGATGGTGCGCGACGAAGTCGTAGGCGTGCTCGACTGCCAGAGCGATCACGTCGACCACTTCGACCCTGAGACCATTGATCTGCTGACTCTGTTCTCCACCCACGCATCAGTGGCCCTGCAAAACGCGCGGCTGTACTCTCTGGAGGAACAACGAAGACGGCAACTACAGGCGATCAATGCCATCGCCCAGCAAACTACGGCTGTTCTGGACCTGGAAGAGTTGCTGGACCGGGTTTGCAAGCTGATACAGGACGCATTCCGTGTGTCGCACGTTTCTCTCTTCCTGCGCGAGGACCACGACCTGGTGCTGCGGGCACATCACGGAACGCTTACCCCCCGCGTTCCGGAAGGCGGCCGCTTTCCTGCCAGCACCGAACCCTGGGCCAGCATCCTGGCCAACAGCACCACGGCGATGGATGCTGATCTTCGCCTCACACCCGGCAACACCAAGTTCTTCGCGGAATCGGCGTCGCGCATGTGCATCCCCCTGGTCTCATTCGGACAGACGCTGGGAATTCTCGCGCTGGATAGCTCGCAGCCGGATGCATTTCGCGACGGTGATTTGCAGTCTCTGGAATCGGTTGCCGACATCTGCGCCACCGCCATTCAGAACGCACACTATGTGGAGCGCGTAAAGCAGCTTGCCTACCTTGACGGCCTGACTGGCATTTTCAACCGACGGTTTTTTGAATTGCGAATCATGGAAGAGATTGAGCGCGCCCGGCGCTACGGCACCGGGATGGCGGTCATCATGGCGGACATCGATCAGTTCAAGCGCTTGAATGACGAGTTTGGACACGTGCTGGGCGATGAAGTGCTACGGCAGGTTTCGTCCCTGTTTCACCAGCAACTGCGCAAGATTGATGTAGTATGCCGCTACGGCGGCGAGGAGTTCGGGATTCTGCTGACGCAAACCAACGCCCAGCACGCCATGAATATCGCGGAGAAACTGCGGAAGATGGTGGCAGCGTGGCAGTTTCCGGGCGTGCCCCGCACGGTCACCATCAGCGCCGGAGCCGCTGCCTTTCCTGAACAAGGCACCACCCGCGACGATCTGGTCAGGACCGCAGATGCCGCCCTGTACGCCGCCAAGCAGGCGGGTCGGAACCGAGTCTGTCTGGGGACAGCAATACGCGGCCACGCGGCTGGGTCTTAAAGCGGTGGTCAGTGATCAGTGGTCAGTATTCAGTGACCAGTAAATCATCTTGGCGCCCCCCTTGCTGACCACTGACCACTGCGTTGCTAAATGTCGAACGAGTCACCCGACATCTGGAAGCGGAACTGTTCCATCTCCTGCTGCAGCTTTTCGCGCCCCTTTTCTAGCTGTTCTCGAACCTTGGGCCCGAGTTCTTGTTCCAGCTTCTCGGTCTGTTCTTTTATGTGACCACAGAGCGCTTTGCTCAATTCCGCTGAGGCTTTGCTGGTTTCTTCGGTGATCAGATCCATCTGGGGCCGGAGTTTGGCCACCTCTGCTTGTACTCTACTTAGCTCGACCCGAGTTTCCGCATCCAGTTCAGGCGCATCCATGCTCTCCTCGATCAGCTCGCCGGATTCCTTGCGCTCGGGCAAAGTGATGGTGAGCGTCTGCTCTTTCTTGTCGCGAATCACTCCCAGGGCGACCGATCCGACCTTATGGGCGTGCAATGCATGCGTGAAATCGCTGGTGTCATGCACGGGCTGGTCGCCGACGCGAGTGATCACGTCACCCGCGCGCAGTCCGGCCTTGTCGGCATGGCTGCCCTTTTCCACCGATCGTACCAGGACTCCATTTCCGTTCTTGGCGCCGAAGAACTCCCCTAGTTGCGGCGTCAGGTTCTCCACCATCAGGCCGCTGCGCATGGAGGAATGCACCACCACGACGCCAATATTCGGGACGTCGAAGTCCGGAAGGTTCGGGATGGGGGGAATCTCGACGTGGAAATTCTTGCCCCAGTCCTCGTCTTTCATACCCTTATGGGGAAACTCGTTGCGCCGGTCGGCCAGTTGCACCTTGATGGTCATGGGCTGTCCATCGCGGCTCAATCCCAGCGAGATCACGCGTCCCGCTGGAGTTTCGTGGATCATGCGCTGCAATTGCGTCTTGCTTTCGATGGCCGTCCCGTTCATCGTCAGAATGACGTCGTGTTCCTTGATGCCGGCCTTGCCCGCGGGAGCGTCCTGGTCGACCATGGTGACTTCAACGCCCTGTTCTTCCTTCAGCTTCAGGGCGCCGAGCCGGTCGGTGGTGATGTCCACGATGTCCACCCCGAGATAGGAATTCGTGCCGGGATCTTCGCTGGGAACGCCGTAGGGCCCGGAGTCCACCGTCCAATTTTGTCCGGCGTGCGCCAGGTTGAGCAGCAAAGGCAGCAAGGCAATCGTTGTCAAAATATGTTTCCGCATGGCCAGCCTCCCGAAAATTTGAAATTGCGATGAATCCCGCGTTCGATTCGCGTGCTTACTGCTTCGCCTTCCTGATGCAAATGTCGCCGGTCGTAGTCCGAACTTTCAGTAAAGGGCCGCCGCCGTTCAACTTCCCCTCCGCACTCAGCGTCCGCGGACCATATTGGCTGCCTTCGCTGGCGATGTGGATGTCGGGGAAATCTGAAGTAATGTGGTGCCCATTGCCCAGGTCCACACTGGCGCGCACGGAGATGGCAACATCTGACGCAATGTAGACCGTAATGTCGCCTGCCGAAGTCTCCAGCATGGAATCGCTGCGCTCCGCGCCAGTGTTGATGAACTTCACCGCAATCCCGCCCGCACCGGTCTCCACGCGGGCTGAAGGAACGCCGAAGAGTTCGATTGTGCCGGCGCCAGCGGTCGCGCCCACCCGCCCTTTTGCCGAGGTCAGGCGAATGCTGCCACCGCCGGTCTCGATCTCCGCTGGGCCGCCGATGTCACCTAAGGAGATAGTGCCTCCGCCGGTCGACGCTTTAACCCTGCCCGCACAATGCTTGATCTCCACGTTCCCGCCAGCCGCTTCGATCACGGCGCCCTGACCGCCAGAGAGCACAACCACATTGCCTCCGCCCGTTTCCGCGTGGATCATCCCTTTCACCGTCCCGATCGAGATGTTACCGCCACCGGTTTCGAGCTTGAGGTCTCCGCCCACCGTACCTACATCGATCGAGTCGCCGCCAGTCTCCACATTCACCGAACCGCCAATATCATCCAATCGAATTTTGCCGCCGCCGCTCTCGATCTCCACACGTCCGGTGATGCCCGCGGCTTCCACCCCTCCTCCGCCGGTTTCGATCTTGAGCAAGGCGGTGTCGCGCGGAATATTAATCACGAACTCGCCGGAGAATTTACGTGGCCTTCCACCATCCCACTCCCCCACGATCCAGGCGGTGTCGCCCTTCACGTAGGAGTTGACTTTGAAAGAACCAAACTGGCGGCGCGACTCTCTCTCGGATGAATAAGAATGGCTTTGAACGACGTAGGAAATGCCCTGTTGCGATCCACCGTGCACTACCACCGAGCCCATGTCCAGCTTGACCCTTACGTTTTTGGCCGCAGCCAGCGTGCCCGACGTAGCCTGGCTCCAGACGCCCTCGTGGGATCCATGTGTTTCCTGCGCGAGGGCCAGGGGCGCAAGTCCGGCCATAACGCACAGCAGGCCGACGAATAGTAGCGAACGCTTCAAAATAAACACCTCAGTTTCTGTCTGTCATTCCGAACAAGCGCTTCTTGCGCCGTTCAGTCAATCTCCGGCAACTGCGCTAACATCGTCCGCGCCTGCGACTTGATGTACTGGCTTTGATCCTTTGCCGCCAGCGTCATCAACACGCCGCGCACGCTCCCATCAGCCTTGACCGGCTCGATCAACCGCAACGCTTCGGTGCGCACGCCCGGGTTTGAATCGTTCACCAGAGCTTCCAACACCACGTCGCGGACTCGAGTATCGTCCTTCACAAAGCCGCCCAGACCATCCAGAGCCTTCAGCCGCACTCCCGGATTTGTGTCATAGCGCAGCGCGTACACCAGAGCTTCGCGCACCTGCGAAACATCGGGCTTCTGGGTCAGCAGATCGACGGAATCCATTCGCACACCGGAGTTGTAGTTACTGCGGGCGGCGAACAGAAGCAGTTGCTGGATGCGCTGGTCATTCATCGATCCCTGTGCTTCCTGTGTGGAAACCGTGTTGTACTTGATGTCAATTTGATTGGTCCCCGGTTGCTGCGTAATGGACTGGATGCCTGTGATCGAAGCCTCGGCGGGAGTCGGAGGGTGGTCAATGATCGGAGTCTGACGGCCGAGTACTTTGTAAGAAGTTCCCACGCCACCAGCGAAGCCGAGAATCAAAATCACGGATGCAAGTGCAGGAGAGAACCGTACCTGCCGCAGCCAGTTTGCCGGATCGAACGCCAGCCGATGCCAGAAGCGGCCTTGTTCGGCCGTCTCCAGGGCTTCCTGCAGCCGCATACGCGAGGCCGCCAGCAAGTTCGGCGAAGGCTCGCCCGCCTGCTCCTGCGACAGGAGCGTGTGGAACTCCTGTTCCGCCTTTAGTTCAGCGGCGCAGTCAGCGCAGCGCTCCACGTGCTGCTCCAGTTCATGACGAGCGTCATCGGCCAGCTCTCCATAAACCTGCAACGTGATATTTTCTCGTACCCATTCGCATTTCATATGAACCCCATTTCAAGGTTTCTAAAGTCTCAAGGTTTCAAGGTCTTCGAGACCTTGAAACACTTAAACTTTGAAACCCTTCCTTACCTCATATCCGCCAACTGGCCCCGCAACTTCTGCGTGGCCCGAAACAAAGTGTTCTTCGCGGTCTCTTCCGTCGTATGCAGAATCTCGCCCACGGTGCGCAGCTTCAGTCCGTGGTAATGCTTCAACTCAAACACCATGCGCTCGCGCGGTGTCAGCTTTTCCAGCGCGCCTGAAATCCGCGCTCCCAACTGCCGCCGCATCAAATCGCGCTCCGGATTCGCCCCCGCCCTTACATCCGGCACCTGATCCAGCAGGTCATACTCCCCGCCGGACGCGTCTTTCACCACCGGCGCATCTTCCTTCCGCACCGTCTTCTTGCGCAAGTGATCCAGGCAAAGATTGGTCACAATGCGGTAAATCCACGTATAGAAAGAACACTCGAAACGAAAGCTTCCAATGTTCTTGTAAGCCTTGAGGAAGGCGTCCTGGTAAACGTCCTGGGCGTCGTGCTCGGTGCCGGTGAGATGCAGCGCCAGCCGCAAGACCGCCTGATCGTAGTGACGCACCAATTCCTCGAAGGCGGCGCGGTTCCCGCGTTGCGCCTCGCGGATGAGGATCGTATCGTCGATGCGGCGTTCTTGCCCAGCCATGCGGCCCCGCGTGGGGTCCTGGTTCTGATTTACTCCGGTACCGCTGACCTTCTCCGCTCGATACTTGGCTCTCGCGAGCGCCCGTTCACCAACCGCAAGTGTTACCGCTAAAACATCGGCCGGCATGTTCGTGTCGTTCCCCGCAGCCCGGTGTCAATGCCGTACCCGGGCTTGCATAGGAATAGACGGTCAGTCAATGGAACCGTGAGCAGAAATTATAGGCCGACGGAGGAATCTTATGGGGCCTAGGTGATTCTTTTGGAATGAGTTAGCGGGAAACAGAAACAGTCGCGCACGGTGAGGAACACGAATTTGGCATAACAAGTGCATCGGCATCAGTGCAAATGAGTCCCGTGTCCAGAAAAGCAACATTGCAAAGATCCCAGTGTTTCTAAGCGGTGTGGCTGCCAGGTTTTGGAGGCATTCGTCTTCCGAACCGTCCGCGCCCGCATAATGAAACTCGAGGATGCTCTATGTTGCTCCGCGCCCCGCTCGCCTCTTTTGCCGCATTTGTCAGCCTCTTGCAGCTCTTGTCTGCACTTGGCGTCGCCCAGGATGTTAGTCCCGTGTGCAAGCCGACGGTGACCTCGGCGGTCATCGTCGCTTCCCCTGAGCAACGCGTCGCGGCGGGCGCCAAGGCTCAGCCGCCAATCACGGATACTGCCAACGGCTTTGCCTGGCCCGATACGCCCCTGGGAATAATCAAAACGAGCAGCGGTTACGAATTTTTCGCCAGCGATGGCGGAAACCACAGCCGGCAGATGTGGCAAGGTCACTGGGTGGGCAACAACAAGTACGGATCATTCGTCACCACGGCGGGAACGCTGGATAACCCCCTGGGATCGGGCGATCCCAAGGACGTAAGCGTCTCCTCGAATCGCAATCTCGCCGTGAACCCGATCTATCCCAGCTATGGCTACATGGGCGGAGGCCCGGTTTATCAAGTTCCCGCCGGTATGCCCGGAGCCGGCAACCTGCTCGCGACTTATCACGGTGAACTCCCCGTCGACGCTCTCTACGCGACCCTTGGGCTCGCCGCCTCCGCCGACAACGGACTGACCTGGACCGATCTCGGCGAGATCATTCGCCTCAATCAGGCTTATGAACTGGGGCTCGATGGTTTTGAAATCGGCGATGGACCGCTCGTGCTCTCGCCCGACGGAAAATATTTCTATCTGTATTTTCCCGATTGGATCGCCAACGGCACGCTTCACATCACGAACCTTCAAGGCGTAAATACGACCACCAACGTCTCGGTGGCGCGCGCCCTGGTATCCGATGTGCTCGAGGCTGCGTTCGGATCGAAGCCCCGGCACTCCATTGCCTTCCAGAAGTTTTATGACGGCAGCTGGATTCTCCAGCCCGCGATCGGCGGAGCTTCTACCGACCTCAGCGCCAACTCCTCCTTCCAGGGCTATCTCGATATACACTTCAGCAGCTTCCTGCATCGCTATGTAATGATCATCTCGAACGACACCACGTTCGGCTACGCCGAATCCGTCGACGGGCTGAACTGGTCGCTGCCAGTTTTGTTGGGTACCTTCGGCCCGATAGCCGCGTATCCCACCGCCGTCGGCCTGGGCGATGATCCGCACACGCTGGGCCAGAGTTATTACGTGTACTTCACACATTTGCCGACTAGCGGTGTTGGATGGAAGGGCGGTGAGTTGCGCAGGCTTACGCTCACCTGCCAGTAATTGAGGTCCCAGAGCTGGGACCCGGAGACAGTGTAAGAAAAGTCCCGGCAAGTGCCGGCGCAAAGATTTGGTAACCTTACTCCGCGACCGCTTCTTTTTCGATCACCACTTTCAAATGCGCGGTCACGTCCTTGTGCAACTTTACCGGGACGGTGAACTCGCCCAGGGTCTTCAGCGGCTCGTGAAGCTGAATCTGCTTCCGGTCCAGATTGATTCCCTTCTTTACGATGGCATCGGCAATGTCGCCGGAGGTGACTGAGCCGAACAACTGATCGTGGTCGCCCGCCCGCTTCTGGAACGTAGCCGATAATCCCTCAAACTGTTTGGCCAGTTCTTCAGCCTGCGTCTTCTCCTTGGCCGACTTGCGCACCGACGCAGCCTTCATCTGCACGATGACTGCCTTGTTGCCGGCGGTGGCTTCAATGGCCAGCTTGTGCGGCAGGAGAAAATTGCGCCCATATCCTTCGGCAACCTTCACCACGTCGCCGCGCGATCCCAGCTTGCTTACGTCTTCTTTGAGAATGACTTCCATGATATGACTCCGATTCGGAATTCTTTTGCCACGAACTTACGCGGATTAACACGGATAAAAGAAGAAATATAAAAAGCTTTATCCGTGAACATCCGTGGCTAAATTCTTTACGATGCCCGCCCGGCAAACGGCAGCAGGGCGATGTTGCGGGCCTGCTTGATGGCCGCCGCCAGCCGGTGTTGATGCGGCGAGCAGACACCGGTCAAACGCCGCGGCACAATCTTGCCGCTTTCAGCCACAAACTGGCCGAGCAGCCGGTAATCTTTGTAGTTGATGTCGGCGATCTTCTCGGTGCAGAACTTGCACACTTTCTTGCGCCGGAAAAATTTGCGTCCACCTTCGCGCGGCGGACCGCCAGGCCCGGAACGGCCTCCACCGCCGCCGCCGAACCGCGGACGATCTCCCGAAGGCCGGAACTCGCGCGGCCCGTCACCGGCAGGCCGCTCTGGCCGCTCGGATGGTGCTTTGGTCTCGTCAGTCATAATGCTCCTTAATTCAGTGGCCGGTGCTTTTAAGCCGTTGCTGGAGTTTCCGCTGCCGGAGGTGCTGGGGCTTCTTCCGCTACCACCGCGGGTTGCGCGCTTACTTTCTTTTTCGCGTCGCGCAGCTTCTTGATCTTGTCCAGGCGCTTCTGTTCTTCGTCGATGCGCACGGTGAGGAACTTGATCACCGGCTCTGTGACGCGCAGGCGGCGCTCCAACTCATGCACCACGGTGCCCGCGCCTTCGATCGTCATCAAAATGTACACGCCCTCACGGAACTTGCGCACCATGTAGGCCAGACGCCGCTTGCCCATGCGGTCGATACTCTTGATCGAACCGGCAGCTGCAGTAACGGTAGACTCCAGGTTCGAAATCAGCTTCTCGAGATCCTCGTCCGCCATATCCGGCCGGACAATAAACATCAGTTCATAGGTACGATTCATTTGCATCTCCAGGCAGTGGCTAGTGATCAGTGGTCAGTGACCAGTAACCCCAGCACCGCAAAAACCATTTGTCTAACAAACTCCGAATTTCTGATCACTGACCACCGGCCACTGATCACTGCTCTTCTTTGCGGTTGAAGCGGTTCATCGCCGCCGCCGCACCTTCGGTCACAATCGCCTTCACTGCATCGGTCGCGATGTCGAGCATTCCATCCACGACCGCCAGGTCGGCCTTGCGAAACGGTGACAGTAAGTATCGCTCGCCGTCTTCCACCTTGCGCTCCGGAGCCACGCCCATCCGGATGCGCAAGAAATCCTGTGTGCCCAGCGCCCCGATGATCGACTCGATCCCGTTATGCCCCGCTGAACTTCGCCGCGTATGAATCCGCAACGTGCCCAGCGGAAAATCCAGTTCGTCCTGGACGACGATCAGGTCCGCGTCCGGCTTCACTTCATATTCCACCACCAGCTCCCGGACCGACACACCGCTGAGGTTCATGTAGGTTTCGGGCTTGGCCAGCAGCACCGGCTCGTCCCCAACCTGAATTCGCGCGGTCAGCGCCCGGCACTGCCGGTTCCTGATCTCTACTCGATGCTCACTGGCGACGCGATCCACCACCAGAAAGCCCAGGTTATGCGGCGTTAACCGATATTCGTCGCCGGGATTGCCGAGACCAACGATCAGTTTCACGCTACCATCCCGAACTCATGCAGCCAAAAGCCGCGCTGCGCACGGCGGACGGGCAAGAGTGCCCGTCCCCACACGAGCATTATTTCTTCTCCTTTTTCTCGGCCTTCTTCTCTGCCTTCTCTGCCTTTTCGGGCTTTTCGGCAGCAGCCTCGCCCTCTTCTTCCGTTTCCGCCTTGCCCTTCTTGATGACTTCGGGCTCAGCCGGAACTGCTCCCGCTTCCGCCGCCACCGCTTCCGGCGTGACCACAACTTCTTCCTTCACGCTGGTCACGTGGGCCACGGGCTGGTTCGCGTCTGACAGGAAATTCAGCTTGGGATTGTGCGGCAAATCCGATACGCGCAGCACCTTGCCGAAGGTGAGGTGGCTGATGTCGACATCGATGTGGCTGGGAATATCGCCGGGCAGACACTCGATCTCGACTTCCCGCAGTATCTGCTCGAGAATTCCGCCCTCGGTCTTCACGCCCTCCGCCGTACCTTGCAGCACGATCGGCACGCTGACTCGCAACGCCTTGTCCATGGCGATGCGCTTCAGGTCGATGTGCAGCAGATGGCCTTTGATCGGCTCATATTGCCAATCCACGATCATGGCCTTGGTCTTCTCGCCGCCAGTCAGCGTGAGATCGAAGATCGTATTGTGTCCGCTGTCGGAGTGCAGGATGCGCAGCACATGCCGCGGGTCCACGCTCACCGCCACCGCGTCTTTGCTCGCGCCATACACTACTGCCGGGATCTTGCCTTCACGCCGCACCCGCCGGGCCTGGTTCTTGGTGCCAGCCTCCCGCGGTTGTGCTTCCAGAGTATTTTGTTCCAATGTGGCTGCCATAATTTCGCTTCCTTACTTTTCTTCTCAAATCAGATAAATAATTTGCTGACGGATGTCTCTTCGTGATTGGCCTGAATCGCCCGCCCAATCAATCCCGCGATCGACAACACGCGGATCTTGGGCTCCCGCTTGGCCTCTTCGGTCAGCGGGATGGTATTGGTGACCACGACTTCGCGGATCACCGATTTCGCGATGTTTTCCACCGCCGGATACGACAGCACGGCATGCGAAGAACAGGCATAGACTTCGATGGCGCCGTTCTCCATCAGGGCCGTTGCCGTTTTTACCAGCGTGCCCGCAGTATCGATCAGATCGTCGATGATCAAGCAGGTCCGCCCCTTCACGTCGCCGATCACGTGCATCACCTCGGCCACGTTCACATCCGTACGTCGTTTGTCGACGATGGCCAGCGCCGCATCCACCTTCTTCGCGAAGAACCGCGCCCGCTCCACGCCGCCGGCATCCGGTGAAACCACCGTCAGGTTCGGCAAGTTCAACTTGCGGAAGTGGTCGACCAGCACCGGCGAAGCAAATAAATGATCCACCGGGATATTGAAAAATCCCTGCAGCTGCGGCGTGTGTAAATCAACAATCAATGCCCGGTGCGCTCCTGCGGTGGTGAGCAAATCCGCCACCAGCTTTGACGAAATCGGGCTGCGCGGCTTGTCTTTTCGATCTTGCCGCGCGTATCCGAAATAAGGCATCACCGCCGTAATTCGCCGTGCCGATGCGCGTTTCAGCGCATCGATCATCAACAGCAACTCCATCAGGTGCTCGTCCACGCTGGTGCTCTTCGCACCATTGGCGTGGGCCGCGCGGCATGTTGGCTGCATCACAAACACATCGCAGCCGCGGACGTTCTCCTGAATCTGCACATACGCTTCGCCGTCGGCGAAGCGGATCACTTGCGCCTGGCCGCGCTGCATCCCGAGAAACTGGCAGACCTCGTCCGCCAGCGGCTCGTTGGCCGTCCCGCTGAAAATCTTGAACTTCTCATCCACCCGCGGACGCTGCTTGCGATCTGGCTTCTCCTCGGGCATGGGTGGGGTCTGTTTCTCGACCTTGTCCGTCTTTTCCGCCGGCGTGACTAGAGTGGCCATAGTTTTTTCAGCTCTTAGCCTTTGGCTCTTAGCCACAACCCTTGACTCCCAGCATCAAGCCAAGAGCTAAAGGTTAACAGCTAAAAGCTGGTTTTCTGGCTGGGCCGCTAGGATTCGAACCTAGACAAAGTGCTCCAAAGGCACTTGACCTACCATTAGTCGACGGCCCAGTAGGATTCCTGGTTTTTGATTGATCCCGAAAATCGGGTATCTCTATTGTCAATCAACAATCAGAAATCAACAATCAAAAAGTCGCCGCCAATACTGGCCTCGCGTCAGCGTAGTGGTCGCCCGCGCCGCCCACCCCTGCTTCCGGAGCCTGGTCACCGCCACACGCGCCGCCTCTTTCGAAGCGAACAGCCCGTACAAAGCTGACCCGGAGCCCGACAGCGACGCGTACTTCGCGCCCGCGCGCTCCAGCGCACTCTTACCTTCACTCAGCTCGGGATACTCAGGAAAGACGACCTCTTCAAAGTCGTTCTTGATCCCGGCCCGGACAAGCGCGAGAAGCGGATTCTCGGCCCGGCCCCTCCTGGAAATCTGACGAGGAGCACCGGAGTACATCTCGCTCAGCCACGCCGAAAGCCCTCGGCCAAGCTCAACCATTCTATCGGATGCATTCAGAGCCGTCAATTTCCGGTCCCACTCAGCAAACGCCCTCGGCGTAGAAACTCCCACCTCCGGCGTCACCACCAGGCACGCCGTCGAGGGCAAATCCTGCACGGGATACACCTGCTCCCCGCGTCCCACCCCTAGCACCGTCCCGCCCACCAGAAATAGCGGCAGGTCCGAGCCGACTTCCGCCGCAATCCGCAACCTCTCCTCCGCAGGCAAAGTCTTCTTCAGCGCCCGCTCCAACCCCAGCACCGCAGCTACCGCGTTCGACGAAGCCCCGCCCAGCCCGCCCTGCACCGGCAACCGCTTCTCAATCTCGATGACGACCCGCCCCTTCGCGCCCAGAGCCTGCATGGCTTTCTCGACGATGCGATGGCAAGTATTCGATTCATCTTTCGGGACTCGCGGATCGGTACACCGAATCTGAATCCCAGCCCCACGCCCCACGCTCACATGAATAACATCATGCAGCCCGATCGTCTGATAAACGGTCAGCAGCTCATGAAAGCGGTCCTCGCGGCGAGCGCCAATGCTCAGCCCAAGATTAATCTTCGCGAAGGATCGCACCTGTACCGTCATGGAAGCAAGATTGTAAGCCATCCCGCAAGAAGGAGCGGGGCATCTGTGCCTCAAGCTCCACTGAGATTTTGCCTGACCCTAACCGAAGCCAGCTGCCCCCCGCCTGATGCATGACCTTGGTAATCTCGACCCCTACCGCAAGTTCGAGCACTCTAGTGGTGATTCCAATTACATGAGCCGGTGACGCTCCTCCCGGTTGGAATCCAGTACGACCGCAAACACGAGCGCTTCCCGCCCCTAAGCGGGACCCTGTGAGAGCTATCCCGCAAGTTGGGGTAAGCCGTTGCTTGCGGACAAGCAAGCAGATCGACCCAAGTTTGGCCCGCATTGCGCCGCGACTCGCAAGCCGCAAGCAACGGGCAATGGGCTTTCAGAGGTTTGGTATGCGGACTTTGATCACTCGCTGTTCTTTGCTGGTTTCGCTTTTGGCGGCCGCAACTCTCGCCGCCGCGCAGGGCGACTATAAGGTCGTCTCCGTCACCGACGCTGGAACCATCTCAGGAACCATAAAATGGTCTGGCCCCGTCCCCCACGAACTCGACTTCCCCGTCACCAAAGATCCCCAGATCTGCGCCCCGGACGGCAACAAAACCGTCAGCCTCGACCGCCTGATCGTCGGGCCCGAGGGCGGCGTCGCCAACACCATCGTTTATCTTAAGAACATCTCCGCCGGCAAAGCCCTGGAACTCCCCGAGCAGCGCCGTCACCTGGACCAGCGCCATTGCCGCTACGTCCCGCACATTCTTCTCGTGCCCCAGAACGCCGCGCTGCAGATGAAAAGTTCCGACGCCACGCTGCACACCATCCACATGGATGGAGCCGCCAGCTACAACCTGCCTTTTCCGTTCCCCAATCAGATTAACTCGCGCAACATGTCCACCCCCGGTCTGGTCAACCTTCGCTGCAACGGCGGCCATGTCTGGATGAACGCCGAGATGATGGTCGTTCGCCACCCTTACTACGCCGTCACCGACGAGAGCGGCCGCTTCGAATTCACCGGCGTCCCCCCCGGCACCTATCAAATCGTTGCCTGGCACGAGGGCTGGGGCCTGGCGGGCAAAGAGCAAGCCTACGACGTCCTGACCGAACACACCGTTCAGCGGCCGGTCTTCACCGAACCCAAGACGTGGGAGAAATCAGTAACGGTAAACGCCAATCAGCCGAGCTCTGTAAATTTCCTGATCGGAAACAAGTAGAGATCTGGTCAAGAGGCCCAGCACGAAACCGGAAACTAGAAACACGGGTCTAACTCCGCCGCTTATACAGTACCGCGAACTCATACCCCGAATTCGCCGGAAACAACTCTGCCACTTTCCTCAGGCGCTCCGCCAGCGCCGAAGGCGCCAGCAGCGGATAGTCCCGCTCCCGCAGATCGTAGTAGTCCACATCGAGGTAAAGCGACAGTAGATAAATCGAGATCGTGTCGGAAAACGTCGCCTCGAAGTATTCGTTCTTGAAGCGTTCTGCATCCGGACCGCCAGCCGTAGCCAGCTTGCGCGCTTCCCAGGCGTCCAGCGAAGTCTCGCCGCGCGTGCCCGCCTCCACCTGCTTCCACGCGAGATCACTGAATTCCTGCGAAACTCCGGCAATCTCCACCAGCGCATGCCCTACGTTGATATAGAACTCAAACGCCACGGAGAACTTGTCGTCCGTTAGCCGCGTAGAAATAAACACACACTGCGAGTCGCCCAGATTCAGGTTGCGATGGCAGACTGCATTGTCGCTGAGCGCCACGTCGTAACGATCGGCGATAAGGATCTCGTCGCCCTGGCTCACCGTCAGCGGCACAAAGTAATAAGCTTTGCGCTTAAGAGATGAGGCAATCTTAGCCGGCACCGCCGCAATCATCCGCTCCAGATCGAACGAACTGATGGAGCTTTCCCCGGCCGCGGCATAGCACACCCCATTCGCCGCCTGCGAAACCGGCGTCATCCGGACCACATCCGCGGGGCTCCGCGTAATTGCTGGCGCTGCCTGCGACATTCTTGCTCTTTTATACACTACCGGGCTAGCTTAGAAGCATGCCGCCGACCCCGCGCCCGCCCCGCTGGTATGCGATTCCGGTGCGTGTCCTGCTGGTGACGTTCATCGGCACGCTCATCTCATTCGCTGTGAGCTTGTTGCTCGGCATCCTCGGGATCGTAACCGTGTCCGCGCTGTGCCACGCCAATCCCAACATGACCGTGGCTTACCGCCTCATCGCTCTTCCCGCGGCCGTGGTCGCGGGGAGCATCATTTTCGTCCTCGCACTCACCATGGAGATCCGCCACTACCGCCAGTCGAGAACACTGGCTGCGATCGAGAGGGTGAGTTGACAATGCCAAGTAACGCCCGGCCCCGCATCGCCATCCCCATGCCGCACTCGCTCGACCGCGAGTACGCCGAGCGGGCGATCCCGCAATACGAGCACGCAGTCGAGCAAGTCGGAGGTGAGCCCGTCCGCATCCCGCTCGACCAGCCTTCAGCCGAAGTCGTGCAGCTCATCAAAGACTGCGACGGCGTGCTGTTGCCGGGCAGCAACGCCGATGTCGACCCAGCAAGATTCAGCGCCCCGCGTTCGCTTCACACCGCGGCCGCCGACCCGCGACGCGACGCCGTCGACGACCTCCTGCTCGAGGACGCTTACCACCTGCGCAAGCCCGTGCTCGGCATCTGCTACGGCCTGCAAAGCCTGAACGTCTACCGCGCCGGATCGCTGATCCAGCACATCCCGGATTTTCTGCCCGAGGACTTACGCGCGTGCGTCGATCACGAGGCGGGAAGGAAGGTCGCGGTCGCGCATGCCGTCGAGATTGAGAAGGATTCCAAGCTCGCAGAAATCCTGAACGGGAAGGAACCGGACGGGAACAAACTCTTGGTGCCGGTGAACTCTTCGCATCACCAATCAGCCGGCGGAATCGGCAGCGGCCTGCGCATCTCCGCGCGCTGCCCCGACGATGGCATCATCGAAGCGCTGGAAGGAACCGCCCCAGATCATTTCGTGCTTGCGGTGCAATGGCATCCGGAGCGCTCGGTCGATCAAGACGAGCCCTCCCGTGCCATCTTCCGCGCGCTGATACAAGCGGCGGAAGCACGGCGCAAGTAGTTCAACGCCGCTTGCTCTTGGTGGCCTTCTTCCGCGCCTTCTTCGGAGTCGCTAGCTTCTCCAGCAAGACGACCACATGCGCGACCGCAGTGTTTTCCAGATTCAGCCCTTCCGGAGTCTTGGCCTTCAACCCGACGCAATGGGTGTGAACTCCCAGCAACTGCGCCACGCGGCCCCGAATCGATGCGGCGTGCGGACCAATCTTCGGCGCAGCCAGAATCAGGCTGGCATCGAGGTTCGCCAGGCCATAGCCCGCGTCATGCACGCGTTTCAACGCCTCGCGCAAAAAGACCACGGAGTCCGCACCCTTCCACTTGGGGTCGGAAGGTGGAAACAGCGCTCCAATATCGGGCGCAGCCACGGCCCCGAGCAGCGCATCGGTGATGGCGTGCATCAGCACATCGCCATCGGAATGCCCGCCAAGGCCTCTATCATGCGCAAGAGCGATGCCGCCCATTTTCAACGGAATGCCTTCGCGGAATTCGTGCGAATCGAACCCGTAGCCGATGCGTGTCGTTGGTGGTTTGTGGTTGGTGGTTGGCATTACGTGTCAGCGCCGGTCCGCAGTCTTTAGGTAAAACTCCGCCAGTTCCATGTCTGCCGGAGCTGTGATCTTGATGTTCCTAGCCGCACCCATCACAACCGCAACGTCGTGCCCTGATCTTTCCACCAGCGAAGCCTCGTCCGTACCGAGGAATCCGTCGGCGGACGCTTCATCGAATGCCTTCTTGATCACGCTGTAGCGAAAGCCTTGCGGTGTCTGCGCCATCACAATGCCCGCGCGCGGAATCGTGGCTTTGATCAGCGCGCCTTCCGCCGTGCGCTCGACTTGCTTCACCGTGTCCACTGCCGGCAGGCCGGCGATTGCCGCGCCATATTTCTGTGCCGCGTCGATCACTTCCTGAATGATTTCGCGGGTCACGAACGGGCGCACCGCATCATGCACAAGAACAATATCATTCGCCGCCGCTGCCACCGCGTTCAGCGCGTTCTCCACCGACTGCTGGCGATGTTCGCCGCCGACAACGAGTTCCACCTTCTTCTTCAGCACATCTTTCGCTTCACCTTCGAGCCGGGCGCGAAAGCCTGCAATTTCGCTCTCCCGCAGAGCAATCCAGATTTCGCGCACCGAATCGACCGCGGCAAACCTGCGCAGCGTGTGGATGAGAATCGGCGTGCCACCAAGCTCGGTGAACTGCTTCGAGGGCGGTGTCTTCTTCAGTTTGCCCCTGGCGCCGACGGGCATCGGAGCCATACGGGTTCCAAGGCCGGCAGCCGGAATAATCACCACAACCTTCATAGCGGGCTGTAAGTATACGAGTGCAGAGGTAGGAGTTCAAATGCGAGAGCTTTACACCGCCGAGGACGTCGAGATCGCTGAGAAGAACATTAGCCATAACCGCGAGGAGGTCCCTTGGCGGTAGCTTGCTGGTCGCGACTAAGGCTGCGGCTTCGTTTCCACCAACGTGTTCGGAATTACTGCCGCGGGCACCACCGTGCCCGTGACCACCGGCGCAGCCGGCGACACCGCAACGCTTGTCCTACTGAAGGCGCGTTCGTCCCACTTGCCGAAGATCATCTTTCCCGCAGTAGTCTGCAGCACTGAAGTGACGGATACGTCGATCGTTTTGCCAATCATTTTTCTCGCGTTGTCGACGACCACCATGGTGCCGTCATCGAGATAGGCGACGCCCTGGTTGTATTCCTTGCCTTCTTTCAGTATGAAGACCTTCATGATCTCGCCCGGCAGCACGATGGGTTTGAGCGAGTTGGCCAGTTCGTTGATGTTGAGTACCTCGACGCCCTGAAGCTGTGCCACTTTGTTCAGGTTGAAGTCGTTGGTGATGATCTTGCCCTCGTAGACCTTGGCCAGCTCGATCAGCTTCAGATCGACTTCGCGGACCGCGGGGAAGTCGTCCTCGACAATCTGGATCGACAGGGTTGCCATCTTTTGCAGGCGCTGTAGAACGTCGAGGCCGCGCCGGCCGCGGTTGCGCTTTAGCGAGTCGGCAGAATCGGCGACGAGCTGCAACTCGCGCAGCACGAACTGCGGGGTGACGATGATGCCATCGAGGAAGCCGGTCTCGGCAATGTCGGCGATGCGGCCGTCGATGATGACGCTGGTGTCGAGGATCTTGTAGCTCTTCTTGCCTTGCTTCTCACCGCCAAAGATCCCGCCCAACGCGGCCAGGTTCAGCAGGTCGCCCTTACTTGCGCCCACGATCAGGCCTACGTAGGCCATCAGCAGCATTACCAGGATTTGCAGGAAACTCTGAGTGCTGCCGGCGGGCACACTACTGCGAATAACCAGGGCAAACAGGTAGGCTCCGCAGATGCCGAGGATGCTCCCGATAGCGGCGCCGATCAGCCGCTTCAGGCTCACGGCGCGCAGCTTCCATTCGAACAGAACGATGCCTGCCCCTACGAGCGCACCGATAGCGGCGTCCAGGTTGCGAGACAATCCGAAGGGAGCAATGACGTAACAGGTAGCCGAAACTACGATGACAAAAATAAGACGAACAAAAATCAAATCCACAGTATGACCTCCCCCGGATGCAGCTCCGCAGACATCTGGCGGAAAGCTCCGGTGCCATTTCCTCGCCGCCCCGGGCGGGAATCGGCAAATCAGCTTATGCGGGGCGCGCAAGAATTAGGGGAATGAATGTACGCCCCGTCCCGGCCCATGGAGGCGTGGCCGGAAGGACCTCGGTAAACCAACGCCAAGAGTATATACCGGAAGGCAAAACGACGGCGAAGAAACCAGGGGACTGCTCCTCCGAAACTGCGATCCAGGGACTGCCGTCCTGCTAGACTCTCCTGCATGAAAGCCTTAGTGATCTGTAGCCTGTCTGGCCCGGACGCGCTCTCCGTTCAAGACACTCCTGAACCTACCCTGAAGCCAGGGCAGACGCAGGTCCGCGCCTCCGCCGGAGGCCTGAATTTCGCCGACCTCATGACTACCCATGGCGGCTATCCCGGAACGCCCGCGCCACCGCTAATTGCCGGACGCGAATTCTCCGGCGTGGAACAGAGCAGCGGACGCCGCGTGATGGGCTATATCCAGTGGGGAGCTTTCGCCGAGAACGTTGCCGGCTATCCCCATATGCTTTGGCCCAGCCCTGATCACTGGACCGACGAGCAAGCTGCCGCCTTCCCCGTCAACTACTTCACCGCGTATCTGGCCTACTGGCAGGCAGGGATGACGCTGCCGCCAGCGGCGGGACGCACCCACCGCGTGCTCATACACGCTGTGGCCGGAGGCGTGGGTACGGCAGCGGTGGAGATCGGACACATTTTAGGCATTGAGATGTATGGGACTTCTTCAACCGACGAAAAGCTGGCGCGCGTGCGAGAACTGGGACTGCAACACGGCATTAACTACAAACAAAACGACTACGAAGAAGCCGTGAAGAACCTGACTCAAGGCGAAGGCGTGGACGCCGTCTTCGAAATGCTGGGCGGTGAGAACACCGCGAAAAGCCTCCGCTCGCTGCGCGATTTCGGTCGCGTCATCCAATACGGCACCGCCACTGGCAAGCAGCCACAACTCGATGTGCGGGCCCTTTATGCGAAGTCGGCCAGCCTTCAGGGCTTGTGGTTGAGCTACCTCTCGCAAAAGCGCGAGATCATGGAACGGGCCTGGAAGCAGCTCTCGGAATGGATCGCGGGTCGGAAGCTCACGCCGGTGGTCGGTCACGTGTTGCCCTTCGACCGTGCAGTGGAAGGTTACAAACTGTTGCAGGACGGCAAGAACTACGGCAAGGTCGTGTTGAAGATCGGATAGACCGATCGACCGTCAGCTAACAAAAAAGTGCCATTTGTAATGCCAAGTGGTATGATAAATGGCATGAAGCTTCGTCTCGACAAATCGGGCCGGATAGTCCTACCAAAGCCGTTGCGGCAGCGCCTTGGGCTGAAAGCAGGCTCAACCTTCGAAGCAACTGAGGCCGCAGAAGGGGTCTTGCTACGGCCCATTACGCATCGGCCGTCGCTGGTTGAGCGTAGTGGATTCCTGGTACACACGGGCCAGGCGGAGCACACCCTCGACTGGCAGCAGCTTTCCGACGATCTGGAGCAAGAAAGGGTGCGAGACATTTTTGACCATTGAAGATCGGGCACTGTTGATCCGCCAATGAAAGTCTATTGCGATACGTCCGTGCTGGTCGCGGCCTCAGTTTCGGCGCATCGTCACCACACCCAGTCTTTGGCACTGCTTACACAGGTTCGTGCAGGGAAGCTCGAAGGGGTCGTTAGTACGCACGGCGCGGCAGAGTTCTATGCTGTGCTCACCCGAGCGCCCGTGATTCCTCCGATATATCCAAGTGAGGCCTGGCGACTGCTTACCGAAAACATACTGCCTTATTTTCAAGTGGCCGAGCTTAGCGCCGCGCAATACAGGTCCGTGTTGAGGCAGGCGGCGGAAAAGGGATGGACGGGCGGCCTCGTCTACGATGCGCTGCACCTCGCGGCCGCCACCGGCAACCGCTGCAAGCGAATTTATACCTTCAATCTGCGCCACTTTCTTCAGATCGCCCCCGAACTGCAAGAAAACATCTGCAGCCCCTAGAGGGCAACGGTTGTCATAGCATCCGAGAAATCAGGATGAGAATCACTGCCGCCCCAGGTAGCGGAGGCGGCCGGTGAAAGCACGCCCGTTGGCGTCGATGAAAGTCGGGGACAGGTGAGTTGGATCGATGATTCCGTTCGCCAGCTGGGCATTCCCGTGGTTGGTCACGTTGTTAAAGCCGGCGCGTATGGCCCAATAGCGCCCGAAAAGATGAAAGCGCTTTTCGAATTGCAGATTGAAGGTGTAATACGTTGGCAGACGGTAGGTTTCCGGAGTCGTGCCCGGAGAGATCTGCCCCTGATCGGTGGTCGCGAGGAAAGGTAAACCTGTGCGCGCTTCCGCGGAGTAAACCATGTCCAGTTTATGGATGAGGGGCAGGTTGAAAAATGGCAGGATGCCCCAGCCGACAAAGCGGTTAGGAGTGTCCCATGGATAGGGCCCGGGCAGTTGCGGGCTCAACAGCGGAATATCCAGACTGAAATCGAACACCTGGTTGGTATGGGCGCGGGAGCGCGTGTAAGCGCCAAAGATTTCGTAGTGCTGGCGAAAGCGGCGGCGTGCGCTGACGGTAAAGGCGTCGTAGCGGTCGTCGCGTCCATTCCCCAGCAGGAAGTTTCCGTCCACCACGCCATTCAGCGTGTTGTAGGCAAAGCCGTGCGTGCCGCGTTTCTCCAGGAACTCGAGTTTTAGGAAGATGGCGTATGGCAGCTTCTTCTCCAGGCCGATACTCCAGTTCAAGTATCGGGGAGCGGAAAGCGTGTTCCGGTTCGCGGTGAAGGTGGTCGGCACGGGAATGGCCGCGGGCTCCGGCGTCCCCGGAGGCAGGTTTATGCAGGTAACAGCGTTGCCGTTCGTGTCCTGCGGGCAGCCGTTTGGATCGAAGAAATAATCAGTCCTCTGTCCTTCCAAAGGCTGATGGATCAGTCCCAGGGTGGTGTTGTCATAAGTAATTCCAATTCCCGCCGAGACCTTGGCATTGCCTTCATCGTCGAGAATGTAGGTCCCCGCGAGGCGTGGTGAGAAAAGCGAAGTCCGAATGATTTCATCCCAGTCGAAACGCAGACCCGGTTCGATGAGCAGACGATTGGTGATCAGCCAGCGATCTTCGGCGTAGGCGCTGGCCTCGGCATTGTAGAGTGTGGAGTAACTGCCTGCTGAGAATGCCGAGTATCGCGTGCACGTGGAGGGCACCACCGGAACGCCGTTCGAATCGGTGGGACACGGCTGCGGCGGTTGCGCCGCCGACGGCTGACCCGGCTGCAGGAAGGAAATTGGCTGCCGCAGGAACTGCGCGTTGTAGTTCAGACGGTCGACGTCTGTGCCGAATTTGAGGTCGTGGCGTCCGTGCCACTGATGAGGCGGCAGATAGAGATTTGCCAGGCCCTGCACTCTGCGGGCTAAATTGTTCTCGTGCAAATAGTAGTTGCCTGCGAACAGCTGGCTGTTCGCAGACGACGGAGCCAGTTGAATGAACGAACTATTTCCCTGCGGAGTCAGCGCCACGCTGTACTGGTCCACGCCGAATCCGGTTTCCAGCAGCGCTCCGCCGCGGAAGTAGTACTGGTCCTTGAGCGAGCCAATGTAGGCGGTTTCGGCGTCTGTGGGGGTGGTCGGCTGAGGCTGAAGAAGGGAGAGTCCGGCGTATTGATTGTGATAGTAGTTCGAAAGAAAACTGACCGTGACGAAGTTGCGGGTGGTCAGGTTCGATTGCAACTTCGCCAGGTTGTCCACGCGCCATGTATGGTCATTATCGGAGCCGGATGGCAGTTGCGTAATGATGTTGTTGTCGTACTCGCCGTCGAGAGCGTCGATGAACCACATCCTCCCTTTTCGAATGGGCCCTGAGATCGTGTAAATGGGCGTCCATTGGCCAATCGAGATGCCTTTGATGGTCTGCACTCCGGGTAGGAAGTCGGTGGACGTCATCCGGAAGTGATCGTCGCCCATGCGCGTGTTCAACCCCAGCACTCCGCCGGAACCCTTGCCAAACTCGGCGGGCTCGCGAGCCGGGGTGACGTCGATGGAGCGGAAGGAATCGACGCTGGTGCGCACCGCCAGCTGGCCGTTCGTCGGCTGGGTCACGTTGAAGCCATCCAGCAAGACCAGCGTCTGATAGGTCTCCGCACCCGCCACGTGCGGCTGGCCAAAAGCATCGGGCGTAACCCCGGGGATAAAGGTCAGGGAGTTGCGGTAATCGTGCGTCGCGGGATAGGGAATGTCGACAATCTCAGTGCCGGTAAGTTCCTCTTTGGTGGAAACCTGGGCCATGTCGATGCCCGGAGCGGATTCCACGACGTCCACCACCTCACGCGCCTCTTGTTGGTGGGTAAGAGTCACGTCCACGTTGGCGGTGATGCCGACTTGCACCCCGGCCTGAACCGCGGCGTAAAAGCCGGGCTTCTCAACGCGCAGCTCGTAGGTCCCGGAAGGCAAGTTGGTGAACTCACAGTGCCCGGCGAAATCGGTGCCGCAGCGCAGAGCGAGAGCGGGTGGCGGCGGTTGCAACTGGACACGAGCGGAACCAACGGCCACCAAGTTTTCGTCAGTCACGGTGATGGTGAGCTTCTGAGCGGCGGCGGTGTGATCGGGAGCGGTGTGCTGCGGAGACGGAGAGGACGTCTGCGGGAGAGATGGCGCTACCCACAACGCTGTCAGCACAAACAAAAGCACCCATTTCGCAGAAGGACTACGCCCGTACATGGTTTGAGTATGGAATCATTCGCGCCGCACAGCAAGCCTAACGCGACAATTCTCTGCTCCATCTTTTCTTGCCTTCTCAAACACCCACTCCTCGCTCACGAGGAAATTCACCAACGAGCACAGGGCGATGGCGACTCCGTTCGCGACCAGGTAATTCACGTGGCCCCAGCCCACTATTGCTTTCATCAGCGCCAAATTGCCGGCGATGGAAGCTCCGCCCGTCGTTAGGTTGAAACGCAGCAGCCTCGGTAAAGAACTTCGCCAGGACGGCTCTACCCGGTCGGCCCAGGTATAGCGCTCGTGCCAGAGGAAGTTGTGTACGACCGCGGCCTCCACTGCGAGCGCCGTCGCCAGCAGATAGCTGAGATGAAGTCCGGTCTTCAGCCCGAGCAACACGGCCAACTGTATTACGATTCCGAGCGCTCCCACTGCGTTGAACTTCAACCAGCGCACGGCGATTGTCCGCCACGCACCCGTCGCATTCCCCCTGGGTCCCCACTCTCTCTGGTCAATGACGCAGACGGTCGAGTTTAGGTTGTCTCGTACCTTTTCGATCACTTTGCGATCCTTTCTTCGCGATAAAGCCGCAAGGTGTTCTGCGCAGTGAAGAAAACCACGATCAGCGCCATTCCCGCGAGGCCAATCGCTCCGCCCACGTCGAACAACTTGTAATGGCCGCCGAGAAAGTGAACTCGCGGCTTCCACAGCAGCGCCAGGTTGCCGACTGCCAGCAGAATGCGCAGCTCGGTCGGCCCGAAGCGCCAGAACGACAGCCGGAATTCCCCGAGCGCGTGCGTCGCCAGATAGGACTGAATCGAGAGCAGGAGAAACGCCACGAGCAGGCCGATAGCGATCCAGGGATGCATGTACCCCGACAAGGCCAAACCGCCCATCAGCGCGAGAGCGCCGAAGCTATCGACCATGTGGTCCACGTAAAATCCATATCGTGGACGCAATTGTTGGCGCACGCGTGCCAGCGTTCCGTCGAGCGAGTCGCCAAGCCAGTTCAACGCCAGGCAGGCAATCACTCCGAGCAGCGCATGCCGGTTCCGGGCCGCCAGTGCGTAGCAGACGCCCGCCCCAATCTGCGCCACCAGCCCTAACACGGTCAGACGGTCGGAGCCAATCCAGGGCGGAGTGCGCGCGGCCAGCCACAGCAGCGCGCGTTTTTCGGCCGCCGCGAGCCAGCTTTCCTGTATCCGCCGCATCTTTGGAAACCGCGCCCGCTTCATTTCCAACAGCACGCCAGGGTTTACCAGCTCGCAAAGTTCCGTCATGGCTTGAGAACCGGGGTTTGTGAGAAATCGACTTGCCATTGTTGGCCTCCTGAGTTCGGGTCTTGGGTGCGAGGTCTTAGGTCTTGGGTCTTAGAAGAATCCGAGCGCCGGAGCCTCATCCCTAAGACCTGAGACCTAAGACCGGGCTCCTGCACCGTGGTCACTTTGCAGCGAAATGCGGTCGGCGGCAATGCACTGGCAATCAAACGCGGCTCAACTAAAGATCAGCCGGCAAGTCTCTTATCCATAGATCGTTACGGACGAAGCTCATCCGCCTGCCGTCAAGGCCGGTATCAATAAAGGAACCATCCGGGCAAGTTTCGGGCGATAAAACACCGAGTGATTGGAAGGCTCTGGTAGGCTTTTGGAGGAAATCCATCGCACACAAAGCTGCGGCCCATGACCAGACTCCTGCGGTTCTTCCGTCCCTCACACCAGCACACGGCATTCTCCGCCACGCTTCTGCTGATGGCGGCGGTCATGCTCTCGCGCGTGGTGGGCTACATCCGCGAGGCTTATATCGCGTACGCCTTCGGCGCGGGGCCGCAGACTGACGCCTACGTCGCCGCTTTCACCCTGCCGGACTGGCTCAACTACATTGTGGCCGGAGGCGCGGCTTCGATTACATTCATCTCCATCTACACGCGATTTCTCGCGGAAAAGCGCGACGCCGACGCGCAGAAGACCTTCTCTGTAGTGATTACGGTCATGTCGGCTGTGATGATTGTGGGCACGATCCTCACCGAGATCTTCACACCGCAATTCGTACGCTGGATGTTTCATGGTTTCTCACCCGCGCAAGTGGACCTGACCGTCCATCTGACCCGCATTCTACTGCCGGCGCAGATCTTCTTTTACGTGGGAGGAGTCGTCTCCGCCGTCCTGCTCTCGCATCGCCTGTTTCTTTTTCCGGCGTTCGGGCCGCTGCTTTATAATTTGCTTATCATTGCCGGAGGCGTGATCGGGGGCCGGCACTTCGGGATTGCCTCGCTCGCCTATGGCGCGCTGGCAGGAGCCGTGGTCGGGCCTTTTCTGGCCAGCGTGATCGGCGCAGTCCGCATCGGCACGGGCTATCGTCCGTCGTTCGATGTGACCAATCCCGCGTTTCGCGAGTGGGTGAAGCTCTCTATTCCCTTGATGCTCGGCGTATCGCTGGTCACGGCCGACGACTGGATACTGCGCCACTATGCCTCCAGCGGCATCGGCGACATCGCCCGACTCAACTACGCGAAGCGTCTGTTCGCGGTACCTGTCGCCGTGCTGGGGCAGGCTACAGGGCAAGCTTCTCTGCCGTTTTTTGCGCGCTTGTTCAACGAGAAACGCCTGAAAGAATTCGCCGATACTGTAAACGATTCCGTCTACCGGGTCTCCGCCGCGTCGTTTCTAGCCACCGGGTGGATGATGGCTGCTGCCTTCCCGCTGATCGATCTCGTGTACCGCCGCGGGCGCTTTCTGGTTTCCGACACCGAAACTACGTCGATCTATTTCTTCTGGTTCTCGCTGTCATTGGCTCTGTGGTCGGCGCAAGGACTCTACGCCCGCGCCTTCTACGCCGCCGGCGACACGCTCACTCCCATGGTTGCCGTCACGGTGATCACCAGTGCTTCACTGCCGGTGTATTCGTTCCTCTTCCGCAGATACGGAGTGGTCGGCTTGGCGTTTGCTTCCGATATCGGCATCGGAGCGAATCTGCTGGCTCTGGCCTGGCTGCTGAACTATCGCAAACTGGTTTCGCTGAGGACGTTGCGGTGGGATGAGCTGGGAAAGTCGGCGCTGATCGGGGTGGTCGCGGGCGGCATCAGTCTGGAAGTGGCGAAAGCTGTGACGCCATTCGTCTCAGGTCACGGTAGTCGCTTGGCTGACCTCTTACAACTGGGATTGGTTTCGATCACCTGGGCTGCGGCGACTGCCGTAGGTCTGTGGCTGCTGCGCTCGCAATTGCCCAACGACCTGAACCGCCGCAAGACGGCATATCCCGCGGTGGCTGAAGGCGAGGGCAAAGAGATCATGGGGGCAGGGACGCAGCCGTGAGCATATACGTCGAGATTCTTATCCGCGGCAACATGGACGATCTCTGGCAGAAAACCCAGGATCCGAAGCTGCACGAACGATGGGATCTCCGCTTTTCCCAGATCGACTATCTTCCTCGTCTGCCAGGGGAAACTCAGAAGTTCCTGTACTCAACCCGCATCGGGGCGGGCCTGCGAATCAGCGGCGAGGGGGAGAGCACTGGCGAGCGAGACGATGTGTCCGGAGAGCGCACGTCCGCGCTAAAGTTCTGGTCGAAGGATCTCAAATCACTGATCGAGGTGGGTTCGGGTTACTGGCAGTACGCTCCGAGCGAAAGGGGTATCCGATTTCTCACCTCATATGATTACCGGACTCGATTCGGTGCAATTGGCGGATTTGTCGACAAGTTAGTATTTCGGCCACTCATCGGCTGGGCGACTGCTTGGAGCTTCGATAGGCTCCGCTTGTGGATTGAAAAAAGCGTCCCCCCAGAGACTTCTCGCAACTCAGCTGTAGTTTACTTCTTGATCCGCGTAACGATTGCGTTTGTCTTTTCCTACCATGGCATGGTCCCAAAGCTATGGTTTCGCAGTCCGGATGAGTTGGATATGCTGCGCAATCTCGGCGTTGCCTCATTCGCCTTGCTCACAACGATCGCGGGATGGATGGAGATCGGGTTCGCTGTGTTATTGATCATTCTATGGCGCGCGCGCTGGCCTCTGTGGATAACGATTGTGGGCATGATTGCTGCAACCGCATCCGTAGCCATGGGCTCGCCCAGTTATTTTCACAAGGCTTTCGATCCACTGACTCTCAATCTTTCGGTTGCAGTGCTTGCGTCCTGTGGCCTGCTCGTGGCTGAGAACGTTCCCACGGCGAGCCGCTGCCTTCGAAGACCTCCTCGGAGCGAGCCGTGAGATCAATTTACGAAAAGGCGCTGGGGGAAAAGTTCAAGCTTCTCCATCCTCGCATCCAGGAAAGGTTCGGGTTCAGCAGCCGCGACAATCTTGCGTGCATCGGCACGGGGACGATGGACGAACTTTGGCACGGAAGGCCCTATACGCTCCCATTTCTCTATGTCGGGAGCGTGCGGCGGATCATGTTTCCGGAGCGCGGACGATCTGTGCCCTTCACCATCAGGAACTATGCCTATGTAGACGAATACGGACGGGAGACCGTAACTTGGATTCGTAACTTTGCTACCCGCAAGCCCAGGCGTTTTGACGCTTACATGATATTCAGCGAGCAACGCCAACGGATCGTAGATTACCTGGGGAATCACCAGCATCTCGCCGTCGACATTGATTTGTCCGTCGATGAAAGAGGTGGGCTTCGTTTACGGTCCGGAGCGCAGCGTTTCTACGAGGGCTGGGTTGCATTCAGTTTCCCCCTGCTCTTCTCCGGTATCGCAGAGGTCTGCGAGTGGTACGAAGAGAAAGACCAACGTTTCCACATTGAGGTAAACGTCACAAATCAAACATGGGGCCCGCTGTTCGGTTACAGAGGTTCGTTTGATATAGAGTGGCGGACTGTCAACGGCAGCGAGATCCCAGCAAATATCTTGCCTCTGCGCTGCGAACGCAGGGAGTAGAAATTCCAGGTCCTGTCATGTTTCTTCTTTCCAGACCCTGCGAATCGCACATTCGAAGAATTCTTGCTGGTCAACGAGCCAGCGACTTTTCCTACCCTGATGTCGGCGCAACTCGGGGTGAACCGCCTGCTGGCTACGCGGTGCTCCAGGGCCGCGTCGATCTGGGCCTTGGCTCCACGACCTTCGACCGGGCCGCGGAGGCACTTCGCCGATGGAAGATGTTCGCTGTCCCACGAATTCAACTCTGCTGGCCGACCACTCCTATTCAGCCAGGAGAGGCTGTCGCAGTAGTCATCAGGCATTTTGGATTTTGGTCTCTCAACTGTTGCAAGATAGCTTACGTGATCGACGAAGAGGGTCCCGTCCGGCGTTTTGGCTTTGCCTACGGCACCCTACCCGAACACGCGGAGCAAGGCGAGGAGCGCTTCACCGTGGAATGGCATCGCGCTTCCGATGTGGTTTGTTACGACATTCTATCTTTTTCACGGCCCGGTAGCCTGAAGGTGAAGGTCGCATACCCGGCGGCGCGATGGCTGCAGCGAAGCTTTCTGCGACAGTCCTCAGCAGCGATGGTTGATGCGGTACGGCTTTGGTAGGGGCGGGCCGCCATCTCTGAACAACAAAGCGGCGGACATTCGCATGCTCTGCGAACTCCGCCGCTAATCTTCGCCGCTAGAGCGAACCTAGGCCCGTGCGCCAACCGCCGCCGGCTCGGGCATGATCACAGCCTTGTCCTCACCGTTGGGCTTGGTCTGCGCGGGCGTGCCGCCCTTGCGAATGTCGATGCCGCCCTTGAAGTAGGCGCCATCTTCAATTGAGATGCGGGCCGCGACTACATCGCCGGTGAGCGAACCGTCGCTGCGGATATCGACGCGGTCGCTGGCGGTGAGGTTGCCGCGGACCTTGCCCAGCACCACAATCTCGCGGGCATTGATGTTGGCTGCAACCACTCCGTTGCGGCCGATGGTGACGCGGTTGCCCGCCAGGCTGATGGAGCCTTCGACTCGGCCGTCAATATAGAGCGACTCCGACCCGGTCACCTCGCCCTTGATCACAAGCGACTTGCCGATGGTGGCCTGGTCCGCGGTAGTGGTGGTGGCGCCTACGGCGGGACGCGGCCCAACGGCGGGTTCATTCACCATTGCGGGCGCGTTCGGGGTAGACATAGTTGGACGCTCCGGCTCTGCTGGCCGCCCGGGGGTCTGAGGCTGATTCGTCGGCTTCCACATGGATGAAAAGTTCCTTTCCTGGTTGGGATTAGGGATCACGCGCCGCACTTGCGTGACCAAATCGAATTGTACTCCGCTGTCTCAAAATGAGTGCTGTGGAAAAGCCTTTATTTTCAACGGAGTTTCCTACCTTGGTACGTACTTCTGTGTTCTCTGGAGCGTGGTGACCTGATTCCGCGGCCCTCCTTTTCGGCTGTCTGACTCTCCCTTTCGGCTCACTACCGTGTAAGGATTCCCGAAAAAATTTCGGCCGGAGGGTCAGTTCCACAGACTCTGGGAGTATGCTCTTGGCATCGAAGAATTATCGAAGACGCAATCCAGCCTTGCAGGAGCAAGACATGTTAGAACCAGCCGTGATCTCTCCGCCAGCTTTCACTGTCGCCCGGCCCCAGCCCGGCGAGTACGCGCCGTATTACGACCGCTACATTTCTCTGATTCAGGGCGAGGACATTCTCAACACGCTTGACCAGCAGCGCCGCGAAATGATGCTCCTGATTTCCTGCCGCGACGATGAGGAGGGCGGCTTCCGCTACGCGCCGGAGAAATGGAGCGCCAAAGAAGTTCTCGGCCACGTCTGCGATACCGAGCGCATCTTCGCCTACCGCGCTCTGCGCATCGCGCGTGCCGACGCGACGCCCCTCGGGGGCTTTGAGCAGGACGACTACGTGCGCAACGGCCCGTTTGCGCAGCGGCCGCTGGCCGATCTGGTCGAAGACTTCATCGCCGTCCGCCGTGCGACGCTTTCGCTGCTGCGCAACCTCGACGAGACGGCGTGGTCGCGTCGCGGGATCGCGAACAAGAATGAAGTCAGCGTGCGGGCGCTGGCCTACATCATCGCGGGGCATGAGTTGCATCATCGGAGAATTCTGGAAGAGAAGTACTTTGTGAACCGGTCTTAGGTCGCGGGTCTTAGGTCGTAGTCATCCCCCAAGACCGACTACTCAAGGCCTAACACCTGAGACCCGATTTCCATGTCACGCGCACTGACTGAACTGCTTCATGGTAAAGGTGCTCACGCCGATCCGGTTATCTGCGTGGAGGATCTTCCCGCTGAACTAGCCGCACGCCGACTCGAAGGCTTTCCGCATTCGATCGGACAACTTGTCTTCCATATGAATTACTGGATGGACTATGAGCTGCACCGCATTCGCGGCGAGCGGCCGGTGTATCCGGAACACAACTCAGAAAGCTTCCCACCCGCCACGTCGCCCGCTGATGCACGGGATTGGGACCAGATGCGCAAGCGCTTTGGCGGTTTCATAGCCAATTTCACCGCGCTGGCAAACTCTTCTCCGCAAGAAATGAAACGCCAGATCAAGACTGTCCACGAAGGAGATACGAAACTCGCAGGCACGCTTGAGGCTGTGCTCTGGCAAATGGTCGCGCACAACAGCTACCACATCGGCCAGATCGCGATGATCCGGCGCGCGCTGGGCGCATGGCCACCGCGCGGCGGCGGGGACACTTGGTAGGAACCGCCGTTCGTCGCTGGTCGTTAGTGGTTGGTAAACCTAGGGCCTTGCACCTTTTAAGTTAGGATTGAAGGCTGAAGGCTTTGGCCAACGACCAACGACTAACGAGCAACAACGGTTTTTCATGCTTTCCGACTCCACCATCCTGAAACACATCGCCCGCCAGCCCAAGCGGTCTGCCGGATTCAAGCAGCTCGTGCGCGAACTGGGCCTGCACGGCGACGCCCGCGGAGAACTCGACGGGCATCTTCAGAAGCTGGTATCCGCGGGCGAACTGGTTCAGCTCAATTCCGACCGCTACGCTCTGCCTCAACCGGCAGCCAGCAAGAGTGACAAGAATCTGGTCGTCGGACGCCTCACCATGCACCGCGATGGCTTCGGATTCGTCATCCCCGACGCCAGCTCGCTGAGTCCGTCTCTGAAGTCGCGACTGGCGGGTGATATCTTCATTGCTCCGCACGCCATCGGCAATGCCATGCACGGCGACCGCGTGCTGGTCGACATTGTCGCGGTTCGCCCCGATGGCCGTGCGGAGGGCCGCATTGTGCGACCAGTGGTGCGCGCGCATCCTACAGTGGTCGGCATTTTTCACTACGGGACCCGCCACAATTCGGTGAAGCCCATCGACAGCAAGATCACCATGGATGTCGTGATTCCGCCCGGGGCGGAGCGTCCGGAAACCAAAACCGCAGAGGACCCTTCGGCTTCGCTCAGGGCAGGCGCGGAGGACACTGAGAATCGAAAAAAGAAAGGCAAGGGATCTGTCGACCGTGTGCTTGGCGACGAAGCCGCTCACCGAACTGATTGGGATGATTTGGAAGGCGTAGTGGTTGACGTTGAAATCACTGACTGGCCGACGCCCACGCAAAACCCGCGTGGACGCGTCGTTGAGATTCTTGGGCGGCCGGACGATTTCGGCGTCGACGTTGAGATCACCATCCGCAAGTTTCACCTGCCTCACCATTTTCCCGCGGCAACGCTCGAGCAGGCGCAGGACATCCCCGCCGTCATCCCGGCACAGGAACTTCGCCACCGCCGCGATTTCCGTGCGCTGCCCATCGTCACTATCGACGGAGAAACCGCGCGCGACTTCGATGACGCCGTCACCGTGCGCAATCTTGCCGATGGCAATTTCGAGTTGCAGGTCCACATCGCCGATGTGGCGCAATATGTGACACCCGATTCCGCGCTCGACCAGGAAGCGCGGCTGCGCGGCACCAGCGTTTACTTTCCTGACCGCGCCGTGCCCATGCTGCCGCTCGAACTTTCGACTGACATCTGCAGCCTGCGTCCGCATCTCGACCGGCTAGTGTTGTCGTGTGTCATGCGAATCGATCCTCGCGGCGAAATCATAGGGTGCGAGCTGAGCGAAGGCGTTATCCGATCGTCGGAGCGCATGACCTACACCGCCGTCAATGCGGTGGTTGAAGGTGACTCGGACGCGCGCCAACGCTACGCAGAGCTGGTCCCCACGTTCGAACTCATGCGTGACCTGGCGCTTATCCTCAACCGGAAGCGGCACCGCCGCGGGTCGATTGACTTCGACCTGCCGGAGCCGGTCATCGAGTTCGACCAGTTCGGCTTGATGACGAGCATCACGCGCTCGGAGCGCAACATCGCTCATCGTCTGATCGAAGAGTTCATGCTCTCTGCCAACGAGTGCGTCGCACAATACCTTGAATCGAAACGCGTGGCGTCTCTGTATCGAATCCATGAAAAGCCGGACGCCAAGCGGGTCTACGATTTCGAAGTGATCGCAGCCACTTTCGGATATTCGCTCGGCGTCGGCGCACTGCCAATTCACCGCGTGCAGTTTAAGACCGACCGCCGCACCGCGCGCGGCACGGGAAAACCGGCGCGCACGATCGAAGTTCCCAAGGATGTCCACATCACGCCACGCATGTACCAGAAACTCGCCGCCAAGATCGCGGGCAAGCCAGAAGAGCGCATCCTGAGTTACCTGATGCTGCGCTCGCTCAAGCAGGCCCGCTACTCGGAAGAGAACATGGGCCACTTCGCGCTGGCGGCAACCAGTTACACACACTTCACCTCGCCGATCCGGCGCTATCCCGACCTGATCGTGCATCGCATTTTGAAAGATGTACTGCGCGAATCTGCGGAAAGGCGGGATGGCGATGTGCCGATTGGAGTGTCAGGTCCGCTCGATCATAGAGCGGAGCAGGACTCCGGTGATGCTCCTTCGCCCTGGTCCAAGCGCCGCGATCATGCAGCGCATCGCGAGGAACTCGAACCGCTGGGCGGTCCCATCAAAATCGAGGAATTGCACGAGATCGCCGAGGAGTCCAGCCAGTCCGAACGGCGCGCCGATGAGGCCGAGCGCGAACTCATGGAGTGGAAGAAGGTCAAATTCATGCAGGACCGCGTGGGCGAGGATTTCGACGGCCTCATCACCAGCGTCACCAAATTCGGTTTCTTCGTCGAACTCACAGATTTGTTCATCGAGGGCCTGGTTCCGCTGAACACGCTCACCGACGACTTCTACACCTATCACGAGAACACGCGCCAGATCATCGGCCAGCGCTCGCGCAAGACTTACAGTATGGGACAAAGAATTCGCGTACTGGTCGACCGTATCGATCCAGTGGAAAAGAAAATCCAGTTCGCCATTCTTGAAGAAGCCTCGCGGATGTCGGCGGCGAGACCGTCTTCGCGCAAGTCGAAACGCAAGCGGAAGTAACAGCCTTCTGGCTCCAAAGTTCCGTCGTGTCAGGCGAAACTACGCCGCTGGTGGTAAAATCCTCTGGTTAACCCCATCTGCTGCGAATGCAAAGCAGCGGGTTCCTTCCTAGTCGGGACGTGGCTCAGCCTGGTAGAGCACTCGCTTGGGGTGCGAGGGGTCGGCAGTTCAAATCTGCCCGTCCCGACCATTTTTTCCAGTGCATCCAAGCGGATGTACCAGTGTCGCGCCGCGAACCAAGAAAAGCACTGTGACCGCCAGCGTCTTTCCCCGACAATCGTGGAACGTTCTAATCGCGTCATGCTCGTCGACGCACTTTCGTCAAAGATCTTTCCATCTGGTCGAAGTTCACACTCGGGGGAATCTTATGTCCGGGCAAGTCATTCTGTATTTCGACGATCAATCCGACGCTCTGCGTTTTGCTTTGGCCGCAGGATCGGTGATGGCGGGCGACGGCGCACGCGTCACTGACGACCTGATTCACGAAACAGCACGCGTCAGCCGCATCCGCCTGGATGCTGTGAACGCGGGAAATGCTCGGAAGCCAGCATCGGAACGCGTGGCGTGAAGACTAAAGGTCTTGGGTGTTAGGTCTTAGGAACCCAAGCCCCAAGACCTGACACCTGAGACCTAGGACCTGACTATCCGGTGCGCCGCGCAGAGAGCATATTCAAAATCTCGCGCAGACCCTGGCGGATGCGCTGCATTTCGGCCGACGATTGCGCGGGGAACGGAATCGCAGCCTGCCCTTTATCGGTCTTCGTCTCGGAACGCAGTTGTTGGCGCGCGCCCACGATGGTAAACCCCTGTTCGTAGAGTAGCTGCTTGATCCGCAAAACGCTTTCCACGTCGCGCCTCCTGTACATGCGCTGCCCGGTGCTGCTCTTCACGGGTTTCAGTTGCGGAAACTCACTTTCCCAGAACCGCAGCACGTACGCAGGCAAGCGGCACAAGGTGGCCACTTCGCCGATGCGGAAATAGAGTTTGTCCGGGATGAAGATTTCATCCGTCTTGTTCTTGACCGCGCTCTTCTTCCTGGGACTCATGTTTGCACCGGTGTGGTTTGACAATTGTGACACACACTTGCTGGATCGACATCGATAATTTTGAAGGCAAGCAATTGGCAGTTAGCAAATTCGGCTGCGGGACGGCGACTGCTAATTGCTGCAAAAGGAAACGCCTCTCAAGAGGTGCTTCTCCTGAGAGGCTGGTTAAATTCTTGGCCCATGCGAAGTGACGTTTCGCAGACGGTTAGTGTTTCTTCTTTTTTGCTTTCTTCTTGGTTGCCATTAGAAGGATCCTCCGTGAACGATTTTCCCTTGCAAAACTTTGCAACAACGGGACCTGATTGCAAAAAGCCACCCAACTTGTGGTACGAGCAGCTTCTATAACACAAGATATTGCGGCAGTATGAACGCAGTGTCAACACAATTTTGCAGGGAACGGAAGAATTCTTTCGCCGCAGGCAGCTCGTGCGTTTCTGCTTCCGGTAAACTGCGCGTCATGCGTCGCGATCCGATCGAACTGGAAGTCTTCAAGAACCTCTTCCACTCTATTGCCGAGGAGATGGGCGCTGCGCTACGGCGGACCGCGTTTTCCCCCAACATCAAGGAGCGGCGCGATTATTCGTGTGCGGTGTTTGACAGCGCCGGGGAAGTCATCGCCATGGGCGATCACATGCCGGTTCACCTGGGTTCGATGCCCATGTCGGTGCGCGCCGCAATTGCGCAGTGCGAGATGGAGCCGGGCGATGTGGTCATGCTGAACGATCCCTTTCGCGGCGGGACCCATCTGCCGGACATCACGCTGGTGGCGCCTGTATTTATTAAATCGCACAAGCGAATGCGCCACACCACGCCCGACTTCTACGTCGCCTCGCGGGCCCATCACGCCGATGTAGGCGGCGCCTACCCGGGCTCGATGGGACTGTGCCGCGAGATCTATCAGGAGGGATTGCGCATTCCTCCGGTGAAGATCATGCGGGCAGGCGTGATCGAGGGCGACATACTGGCGTTGCTGCTTAACAACGTGCGCACGCCGGAGGAACGCGAAGGCGACCTGGGCGCGCAGATTGCGGCGTGCCATACCGGAGCCCAGCGGTTGCAAGAAGTCTGCGCGCGCTATGGAACCGACCGCGCGCAGCGCGCAGCGCGAGAACTGCTGGAGTATTCCGAAGAATTGATGCGCGCGTTTCTGAGTCAAGTACCGCCGGGGAGGTATCGCGCGGAGGATTTTCTGGACAATGATGGCGTCAGCGACAATCCGGTCAAGATCGCAGTGACCATTAGAGTTGTGACGCAGCATGGACGCGGGCGGGGGCGCCCGCGCCACGTCGTTAAGGTCGATTTCACCGGCAGCGATCCGCAGGCGGAAGGCAGCGTGAACGCAGTAGAGGCGATCACGTATTCCGCCTGCTTCTATGTTTTCCGTTGTCTGCTGGCGGAAGACGTTCCCGCAACGGCCGGGCTGATGCGGCCGATCCGGGTCCTCGCTCCGGAAGGTACGATCGTGAATGCGCGGCCACCGGCGGCGGTTGCGGGAGGAAATGTCGAAACCTCACAACGCATCGTCGATGTTCTGCTGCGGGCGCTGGCCCAGGCGATTCCTGACTCCATCCCCGCAGCGGCATCAGGCACAATGAACAATCTCACCATCGGTGGAATCGATCCGCAAACTGGCAAGCCTTTTGCTTACTATGAAACAATCGCCGGCGGCATGGGAGCGCGGCCCACCAAGCACGGCGTCTCCGGCGTGCATACGCACATGACGAATTCGCTGAACACTCCGGCCGAGGCGTTGGAGTACACCTACCCCTTGCGCGTTCGGCGCTACTCGCTGCGGTCGGGTAGCGGGGGAGCCGGAAAGCATCGCGGCGGAGACGGGATTGTCCGCGAGATTGAAGTGCTGACCGACTGCGATGTGACTTTGCTGGCAGACCGGCGCACCCGTGGGCCGTGGGGTTTGGCCGGTGGAGGCGCGGGCGCGCCGGGGAAGGCCAGCGTGATCCGCGCCGGTGGCTCGGTTGAAGAAATGCCGGGGAAGTTCAGCACGCGGCTGAAAAAGGGCGAGCGGATCAGGATCGAGTCGCCGGGTGGCAGCGGCTGGGGACAATCCGACGCGCAGTAAAATGGATTGAGGGAGGAAGATGAACACCGATCTCGCAACCCACTATCTCGACGAAGCCCACCGCCAGATGCGCGGCCACAAGCGGCTGGCGGAGGGCGCGATGGCGCAACTCAAGGACGACGAGCTGTTTATCACGCTCGATCCGGAAGCGAATTCCATTGCCGTCATTGTGAAGCACATGGCGGGCAACATGCGCTCGCGCTTCACCGATTTCCTCACCTCCGACGGAGAGAAGCCCGACCGTCGTCGCGACCAGGAATTCGAACTCAACCCAGCCAAAACCACGCGCGCTGATCTTACGAAATGGTGGGAAGACGGCTGGGGGCGAGTGTTTGCCGCGATCGAGGCGCTCAAGCCAGACGATGTCATGCGCAAAGTGACCATCCGCGGCGAGCCTCATACCGTACTGCAAGCCATCAATCGCCAGATCGCGCACTACGCGCAGCACACCGGGCAGATCGTGTTTATGGCCAAACACATCCGCGGCGGCAAGTGGAAGACACTAAGCATTCCGCGCGGGAAATCGGAGGATTTCAAGGTGGTCGCGCCCAGGCTCAAACCCCCGAGCTAGAAACTGACGCCCCCTCCGCGGTGCTAGAATCATACGTTTTGTGTCCGAGTCTGAATTCATAAGGTAGTCTTCATGCCATCCACAATGTTTGCCGTGGTTAAACCAGCTGCTGCGCCGGGCACGGAGATTCGCGAGGTAAAGATTCCCGCGTTTGGCCGAAACGACGTGCTGGTCAAGGTGAAGGTTGCGTCCATCTGCGGTACCGACCTGCATATCTACAACTGGGACCGCTGGGCGCAGAACCGCATTCATCCCCCGCTGATACCGGGGCATGAGTTCTGTGGCGAGGTGGCCGCGTTCGGCGACGAAGTGACCAGCGTGAAGGAAGGCGACTTCGTTTCTGCCGAAATGCATGTGGCCTGCGGCAAGTGCCTGCAATGCCGCACCGGCGAAGCTCACATCTGCCAGAACGTGAAGATCATCGGCGTGGATGCCGACGGCGCCTTCGCTGAATACGTCGTCATTCCGGAGTCCAATATCTGGAAACTCGATCCGGCCATTCCGCAGGAATACGCCTCGATTCTCGATCCGCTGGGCAATGCCGTGCACACCGTGTTAGCCGGCGAGATCGCCGCGAAAACCGTAGCCATCACCGGATGCGGCCCGATCGGACTGTTTGCGATCGCGGTAGCGCGCGCCGTGGGCGCCACCAGCGTGTTTGCCATCGAGGTGAATGAACACCGGCGCAAGATCGCGCGAGAGATGAAAGCCGATTACGTGCTCGATCCGTCGAAGGAAAACGCCAGTGCCATTGTGATGGAGAAGACCGGCGGGCTGGGGGTGGACGTGGTGCTCGAGATGGCGGGACATCCCGATTCGATTCGAACCGCCTTCGACATCGTGCGGCGCGGCGGAAGGATTTCCCTGCTCGGCCTGACCTCAAAGCCCATCTCGCTGAACTTTTCTGAAGACATCATTTTCAAGGGCATCACGGTGCAGGGCATCAACGGACGCCGCATGTACCAAACCTGGTACCAGATGACGGCGCTGCTGAAGGCGGGCAAGCTCGATCTGCATCCCGTGATCACCGACCGCATCGCGATGAAGGACTTTTCCAAAGCTATGGAACGGCTGAAAACCGGCGAAGCCAGTAAAATATTGGTGTATCCCAACGGAGTGAAATGACCGTGTGGCGCGGGCACTCTTTTCCGCGAACGCTCAAGCTAGATTGAACCCAAGGAACAAGAGTTGCACAGGAACTGAACCATGGCCCTCGATGGATTTGTACGCTGCACCTGCGTGCGGGACGGCAAAGCCAAGCCGCACCCGTACCCGGACCGCCTCACTTTCGACGAGCGAGGCGAACCCTCGCTGACCGGCGAACCGACTGAAGAGGAATGGGAAGCCCATGATCAGTGGCTGGCGACGTCCTGCGAGCACGAGGGATTCCTACTCGCGCTGTTCCTGGGTAACATCACACGAGTAGGCAATCTGCGCAGCTTTCTGAGCCATCTGCAAGGTAAGCCCGGGCCGCGATTTCCCATTTTGCTGGAAAAGGTCTTGTACGATGGCACGCACACCGGCGACCATATCCCCATCAAGCTATCGCCCGCGCTGTTGAAGGAGGTCGATACAGTCCTGCAATCCAGAGACATCCTGTCCGACTCCGAAAAAGAATTTTTCGACAACATGAAGCAGTTGTGCGAGGCCAGCATTGCGACCGGGAACCCGGTTATGTTTTGAAGGACTTAGCCACGGATTAACACGGATCACCACGGATTAAGAATTAAGATCTTGGTGCCAATCCGAGTTGATCCGTGTAAATCCGTGGCAAGGAATTTTCTGAGGTACTAATGACCGCAACCCGCACTAACCCGCTCTCTTATCTCACCGACCAACTCAACGAACTCAAAGCCAAAGGCACGCACTTCAAGCTGCGCGTGCTGGAGGACGAGCAGGCGCCGGTCTGCACGTTCGACGGGAAGAAGGTAATCAACATCGCTTCCAACAATTATCTTGGGTTAACGTCGCATCCCAAGCTGCGCGAAGCCGCGCTCGAGGCCACGCGCAAGTACGGAGTGGGGTCGGGCGCGGTGCGCACCGTTGCCGGGACGATGAAGATCCACATCGAGCTGGAAGAAAAGATCGCGCAATTCAAGAATGCGGAAGCGTGCGTAGTATTTCAATCAGGCTTCACGGCAAATGCGGGCACAGTGTCGGCCGTGCTGGGCAAGGACGATTTCATCATCTCCGACGCGCTGAACCACGCCTCGATCATCGATGGCGCGCGCTTGTCGAAAGCGCAGATTCTAGTCTTCCGCCACAAAGATGTCGCTCATGCCGAAGAGCAACTGGCCAGCATAAAAGACAAACCCGGCAAGAAGCTGCTGATCACCGACGGTGTGTTCTCGATGGACGGCGACATCGGCCCGCTGCCCGGCCTGTGCGATGCAGCGGAAAAGTACGGCGCCATTATGATGGTCGACGACGCGCACGCTTCCGGCGTCCTCGGCCGAAACGGCCGCGGCACCGTCGATCATTTCAACGTGCACGGCCGCGTGGATATCCAGGTCGGAACGTTATCGAAAGCCGTCGGCGCGCTCGGCGGGTACGTCTGCGGTACCCACGATCTAATTGATTTCCTATATCACCGGGCCCGGCCGTTCCTGTTCTCCACGTCGCATCCGCCGTCAGTGGCAGCCACGTGCATCGCCGCTTTCGATGTTCTGGAAAACGAACCTGAGCGCATGGAAAAGCTCTGGGAAAACACGCGCTTCTGGAAAAAAGAACTCGGCCTGCTCGGTTTCGACATCGGCGGCCGCGCCACTCCGGCCAGCGAGACTCCAATCACCCCGATCATCATCGGCGACGGCAAGCTCACCATGGACTTCTCCCGCGAGTTGTTCAAAGAAGGCGTGCTCGCCACCGGCATCGCCTTCCCCACCGTCCCCGAAGGCAAAGCCCGCATCCGCACCATCATGACGGCGACCCACACGAAAGAAGAGTTGCAGCGGGCGCTGGAAGTGCTGGGAAGAGTCGGGAAAAAGATGGGGATTGTGAATTGATCAGTCCGCCCGATACACGATCTTCCCGCCCACAATCGTCGCCACCACTTTCCCCCAAAACTGCCAGCCATCAAACGGAGTGTTGTGCGACAGCGATCGCGACTTGGCGGCGGCGAATGTCCAGCGCTTCTTAGCGTCGAAGATGGTCACGTCGGCGAAGTTGCCGCGGACGAGCGATCCGCGGCTGCGGAGGTCGAAGACGCGCGCGGGACCAGCGGTGAAAAGCTCGACGATGCGAGTCAGCGGAATCTTGTGCTCGCGGTGAAGTTTCGTAATCGCGAGCGCCAACGCGGTCTCGAGCCCCGTAATGCCGAAGGCGGCACGCTCGAACTCGACCTGCTTTTCGTGCGTGGCGTGCGGAGCGTGGTCGGTGGCGATGGCGTCCACTGTACCGTCGGCGAGCGCGACCAAGATGGCTTCGCGGTCGGTCGCGGAGCGCAGCGGCGGATTCATCTTGAAGTTCGTGTTGTACTCGCCCACATCTTCGTCGAGCAGAGTGAAGTGGTGCGGCGTCACTTCGCAAGTAACGCGGGCCTTGGCGCGCTTCCCGCGGCGCACCGCCTTGAGCGCATCCGAAGTGGAGAGATGAGCGACGTGCAGTCGCGATTCGCGAATCTGCTGCGCGAGATTGACGTCGCGATCCACGATGTCGGCCTCAGTGGCTGCCGACATACCGCGCAGGCCGAGACGAAAGCTTGTCGGGCCTTCGTGCATGGGGCAGCCTTCGGTAACGCGCGTATCTTCCGCATGCTGCACGACCGGCAGATTCAATTCGGCGCCGAGCCGCAAGGCCGCGCGCATAACTTCATCGTCGAGAATGGGTTTGCCATCGTCGGTGACGGCCACAGCGCCCGCCCGCTGCAACGCGGCAAAATCGGTGAGCGCCGCACCTCGCGAGAGTCGAGTGGCAGCAGCGATAGGGAAAACATTAACCACGGCCCCGCGCTCCGCCTGCCGCAACCATGCGACCCACTCGTCCGTATCCACGACGGGCTGCGTGTTCGGCATGGAGCAGACTGAGGTGAAACCCCCCGCCGCGGCGGTGGCAGTACCGGTGGCGATGGTTTCCTTATAGCTCTGCCCGGGCTCGCGCAGGTGGACGTGCAGGTCGATGAATCCCGGGGCGACGATCAGACCACGCGCATCGAATTTCTCGTCGGCGCCACCCCGGACCTTGTTGGGCAGGGCAATCTCGGCAACTCGGCCATCGCGCAGCAGAACGTCCATGGGGGCGTTGATCTTCCCCGCCGGGTCGATCAGATGGCCGCCTTTGATCAGAAGTGATCCCAGCTTGGATTTGTCCTTAGTCATTATTTTCAATTCGTATCGATCCCTGAGAATTCGTGGCTCATTTCGCCTTGCCTAACGCCCGCGCCAGAATCGCCATCCGGGTGGGGACACCGTTGTGAACCTCGTCGATGATCACCGATTGTGGGCCATCGGCCACTTCCGCGGTCAACTCCAAGCCGCGGATGATCGGACCGGGATGCATGACGATGGCATCGCGCCGGGCCAGCTTCAGACGCGCCGGGGTCAACTGATAGTGCGCGATGTAGTCCTGCAAGCGAATCTTCTGCCCGGCAAGGCGCTCTTTCTGCACACGCAAAAGCATGATTACATCCGCGCCCCGCACCGCCTCTTCGGGATGACGCGAAACACGCAGGCCAGGCGCCAAAGTTGCCGCGACCTCAGGCACGAACTCCGGCGGACCACACAACGTGACCTTCACCCCGAACTTTGCCAGCAGATGGCAGGCGGAGCGCGCCACGCGGCTGTGGTAAATATCGCCGATGATCGCGACCTGCAAGCTTTTGAACGATTTCTTGTGCTTCAGGATGGTGAAGGCATCGAGCAAGGCCTGGGAAGGGTGCTCGTGCATGCCGTCCCCGGCGTTGATGACGGGAATGTCCAGGTGCTTCGCCATCAGGTGAGGCGCTCCTGCACAAGGATGGCGAATAACGATGGCGTCCGCGCCCACGGCGCGCAGGGTGTAACCGGTATCAAGCAGGGACTCGCCTTTCTCGATGCTCGATCCGGAGGATTGCACCAGGGTGGTAATGGCGCCCAGAGACTTTGCAGCTATCTCGAAAGACGATCGCGTGCGCGTGGACGCCTCGTAAAACAACAGCACGATGCGCTTATTACGCAAGAGCGGGCGGGGCTTGAGCGGATTCATCCGGCGGGCCAGCTTCAGCAGGGCGAGGATTTCCTTGCCCTCCAGGTGCTCGATCCCAAGCAGTGAACCGCGTGCCGGCTTATTCATCGCGTAAGAATGCAAACGGTGCATCATACGCGGCGAGCGCAGGGCACGGCAAGACCGGGGCTCATTGAATGGGTTCGGACAAAGGCAAGCAGGACTGCTTCTGACGGGGTTGTAAAGCTAGTAAACGTAACAGTTTATGGCCTGTTCTTTCGGCCGAGGAACGCTCCGGTCAAAGCTCCGGCGACGCTGCCTGTGGCGACCGAAATCAGCAGGACACCCACCATGCCGACGATCAATTTGGCGGCCAAGCCCTCCGGCGTTTTCAAAAGATCGAGGAAGGCTTGCACTTGCGAGTCATGGGAGTTAGACGCGAGCTGCTGGAAGGCCTCGATCATCTGCTGACGGGCTTGCCCACCAGATTGCAGTACCGCCAGGATTATGGCGAAGAGAACGGTGAATACCGCAGAGGAAAGAAGGCCGGTAACAGCACCGAGTTGTGCTCCTGCGCGGGCATCGATTCTCCAAGTCGGATTCCGGCGGCGATAAAGAATGACGGCCAAACATCCGGCGCCCAATGTGGCAAACGGCGGAATCATTAGGCGTAGAGACATCACCAAAATGGAGATCAAGGCGGCAACCGCGCAAGACCGAAGGGCCCGCGACCACTCGATCCCGGTAGAAAGACCGGGCCTAGTCAGAGTCCCTGGGACCGTTGGCGGATCCAATGCGAAAACAGGAAGATCTTTCGCCGGGACATTCCCTACTTCGCGGAGAGCTTCAACTTCGGCAATCGCCACGCGAATCTGGGGCGCGCCGCACTCTGGGCAGAAGGCCTTGCCGTCCTCGATGCTGTGCCCGCACTTGTGGCAGGGATGATCCATCGGAGTTCAAAAGAAGGGCTGCTTGAAGGTATCGCACGATGCGCGGCAGGCGCAAGGAAGCGGCACGCGCGGTCTATAGGTTCTGCTAGATATCGCCCTGCTTGCCGCGCGAGTAAAGATAAACCAGGGCGAAGTTCGACCCGCTGCGGCCGCTGTTCGGTTCGATGGCGACGACGCGCTGATTGTCTTCCGTGCCAACTTTCAGTTCGGTGACGGGGCCGGAGTTGTCGCCTTCGCACTTCAACTCTTTGGAATGTTTGTCGTCGTTCATCTCAGCGTGAGCATCGCCGTCGTGTTCGCGGGTGTGGCATTCGAGCACTTTGCCATACTTCTTCAGCTTGTCCCGATAGTAGGCGATGACTTTATCCGGCGCATCCCCCGATTCGTATTTTGCGATGACGATCTTGAAACCGAAGCTCTCAGTCAAGACTCCAAAATTGAGCGGATCATTGTCCTTCTCCTGTTTGGGACGCGCACCGGGATATAAGGGGAGCCCGGCCTTCTGAGCATCGGCATCCTTGCCGAGATGCAGATCACCGACAGAACTGCGCACGTCAAACTTGTCGTTGCCGTCTGACTTCTCCTGTGCGGCAGCGCACCAAACCAGCAAGACACCCAGAGCGAGCGAAGATGCCAAATAACGGAACATAAGCAGCCCTCCTTAAACCAAACTAAATATCCGCTTCCTTGCCGTGCGTGCGCACGTAAACGAGCGAGAAGCTCGACCCCTTGCCCTCCGGCTCGACGGCCACGATGTGCTGGTCGTACTTCTTGCCCACCTTGAGTTCGATGTTGCTGCCATGGTCGCCTTCGCAGGTCAACTCGTTCGAATCATTCCTGGAATCATGCGATCCCGTCTTCATGTCCAGATTCAGATGAGCGGTGTGGCACTCGAGAACGGTGCCATACTTTTTCAACTGGTCTTTGTAGAACGCGAGGACCTTGGCAGGCGCAGCATCGGACTCATATTCGAGTGCCACCACCTTCAAGCTGTATCCGAAGCCGGAGAGATTGACGTTGGCGCTCTTGTTGTCGTTGCCGGAGTCCTTGGCCTTCAGGTGCGCGCCTGGATAGACGGTTAACCCGGTATCGGAAGCGTCGGCATCGTTCGAGACGCGAATTCCACCGGCAAAGGTCTTGATATCCACCTGCTTGTCTTGCCCGTTCGGCTCTTTCTTCACGTTCACACTGCATCCGGGCAGGAGCACGACTGCCGCTAAGAGGGCCCCGAGCAAAAGAAATGTGGAGAACTTACTTTTGCGCATGTTCTGACCCTCCACCGGCAGCCTGGACCGGACGCTCCAGCCCCGCGCCCCGCTGAGCGATATTCGGAATGCTCACGGGAAGATGCCCGTGAATCGCAATTTCCCCAAACAGCGCCTTGATCGCGCCTAATTCAGAAACGGTCGCGTTGGAAAACGTACACATGTAATTCTCAATCCTCGGGAAGTCCGCCGCCAGGTAAGGGTTCCCCATGGCGACAACCGCCGTCTTTCCAGCCGCGCGATCCAGCAATTGCTGTAGCAGCGTCCCGGTAGCATCCGCCATGCCGACCGAATTCCCCACCTTGCCCGCCACCGGAACCACATAAACGGCGGCTACCACAGTCTTGGCTTCGTCCACAGCCTTCAGCACTTCGTCGCTCATGCCTGCGGCGATGCGCGGATCCACGTAGAGCACCCGCGCGTCAGGAATACGCGCACGGAATTCACGGCCGAAGGCGCGGCCAGAATCCGTCCGCACGTCGTCGGAGAAGAGCACTGCGACCACCTGATTGTGCGTTTCCTCTCTGGTTGTATACGGAAGCGCGGCCTTCGCGGTTCCCCGATTGTTGAGCGAAGATTTCAGGGGCAGGACCTTGCCATTGTCTTTCACGAGCGTAATCGCGACATCCGCCACCTGCTGGCCGAAAGCAATGTTCCCCGGCTTGCCCACCAGGTTTGCCAGGGCGTTCACATCCACCGTCCGCGCATCCTGTAGACCAAGAGAGGCCTTTGTCCTCAGTATCTTAAGCACCGAGTGGTCGAGGCGTTCGCGGGAGATTTCCCCCGACTTGACTGCCTGAACCATGGCGTTGTATGAGGCCGGAAAGTCAGCAGGGATGAGCAACAGGTCGTTGCCGGCCTTGAAGGCCTCGACGGCGGCGCGGCCGATGTTGTTGGCAAAGAGGTGCGTCAGACCGGCCATGTCGAGCGCGTCGGTGACGATGATTCCTTTGAAGCCAAGCTGTTTTTCCAGCAGGTCCGAGACGATCGCGGGTGAAATCGTAGCCACGTGGTTAGGATCGGAATCGAGTGCGGGCACAGTCACGTGCGCCACCATCACAGAGTCAACGCCCGCAGCGATCGCCTGGCGAAAAGGCGGCAGTTCGATGGACTCAAGGTGTGCTCGATCTACGTTGACGCTGGCCACTCCAAGATGCGAGTCGGTCGCGGTGTCGCCGTGACCGGGAAAATGTTTGACCGTGGTCATCATTCCCGCTTCATGCGCACCCTTGATATAAGCCGTGACCAGGTCGCCGACCTGCTTGGGATCTTCACCGAACGAGCGCGTGTTGATGATGGGATTGGCGGGGTTCGAATTCACGTCGGCGTCGGGGAAGAAGTTCCAGTGGATGCCTACGGCGCGAGACTCTTCGGCGGTGATGCGGCCGAAAGCCTGGGCGTCTTCGGTTTTGCCATCTCCACCAAAAGCCATCGCATGCGGAAAGACCGTGGTTCCCAGCAGGCGCATCGAGACGCCGCGCTCAAAATCGGCAGCGAACAGCAGGGGAAGCTTCGACTCGACTTGCAGGCGGTTGAGCAACTCGGCGGCTTCGTAGGGCTCGCTGCGCAGGAGAAACGGGCCGTCCACGTGAACCGTCATGGCGAACGAGCCGACGTGATATTTCTCCATATCTTCGCGCCACTGCAGGTATTCAGGATTCTCGACATTTAGAAAGCTGGCGCGGCACCAGATCATGAACACTTGGCCGACTTTTTCTTCGAGCGTCAGCTTGTGCAGAGTCTTCGCGGCCCATTTTTCGCCGGCCGGGGTCAAATGAATGGGGCCGGGGCGCTGATATTTTTCTTTGTCTCTGGCAGATGTTGCTGTGGTGAGCGCAAGAGTGAAAAGCAGGACCGCGAGTGTGCGATGCATTAGAAAACGATAGCAGAAGCCGGAGGCTAGGTCTTGGGTGTTAGGGTTTAGGCCTCGGCACCTTCCTAGGACCGAGGACCTGAGACCCAAGCCGCCGCTGTCTTCTGAGTCTGCGCATCATCCCCGAAGCCGCGCAACCACTGGACTTCCGGCTCGCGCCGAAACCAGGTCATCTGACGCTTGGCGTAGTTACGGTGAGCTTGCTGAGCGGCCTGTAGCGCCTGCTCGCGTGTAAATTCTCCGCGCAGGAACTGCACGGCCTGCTTGTAGCCGAGAGAAGACAGCGGGCCGGCAGCAGCGCCGTATTTCTCAAGCAGACGCTGTGTCTCTTCGACCAAGCCAGTTTCGAACATCTGTTGCGCACGGCGGTTGATTCGGTCGTAGAGAGCTTGACGATCGGGATCGAGGCCCAGTCGCAAGATACGAAACCCGCGCAACGGATCTCGTCCCTGCTGCCAGAGTTCCGTCATCTTTTGCCTCGAAGCCACGCAAACCTCGATGGCTCGGATCACCTTCGGCGTGTCGTTGGCATGTATCTTCTCTGCGGCTGCGCTGTCGAGACGCCGCAGAATGCGATGAAGATAACCGGGACCGCGACTTTCGGCTCGCTCACGCAATCGCTCGCGCATTTCCTCAGATCGTTGCGGGCCGGGAGAGAGTCCTTCAAGCAGCGCGCGCAGGTAGAGTCCGGTTCCGCCCACGAGGATCGGCAAACGCCCTCGCGCCTTAATCTCCCCGAGCACTTGCCGCGCCTGGCGGGCATATTCGCCGGCCGTGATGTGACTGGTGGGTGCAACGAAATCAAGCAAGTGATGCGGGGCGCGCGCCCGTTCGGAAGCAGTCGGCTTGGCGGTTCCGATGTCGAACTCAAGGTACATGGCGCCGGAATCGCAGTTCACGATCTCGCCATCGAATCGCTCGGCCAGCGCCAGAGAAAGCGCAGTCTTGCCGCTGGCCGTGGGGCCCAGCACAACCACCAGCAGCGGTTCAGGCGGCACTGAAGCCACCGTCAGCGCACGCTCCAGTGAATGGCGTGCCAGTAGCGAACCAGTATGAGGACGAGCAGGAGAACGGCGACCAGCAGCAGGCCGGAAGTTTCCGTCGCATAAGTTGCGTGCCGCTGATGCTTGTGGGAAGAATCGTTCTGGCGCTGAGCGTCAGGCACGAAGATATTGTACGCTCGACGGGAAGCTTCCCGCTCCTCGGGACAACACGCGATGCCCTTGGTGGGTGTAAACTCTTTCGTTCGCCCCTGCGCGTTTTTCCCAATTCTGGTTTCGGGGTTTCACTGTGAAAAGACATCTCTCACTCTCCGCAATTGCTCTCATCCTTCTCCCCGCTCTGCTGGTGCCGCTTGGCGCGCAATCGCCCCCGCCGGTGAAACCGCTCACCATCGAGGCGATGTTCGCTCCGGGCGGCTTGACCGGGCGCGGTCCAGAAACCATGGAGTGGAGCCCCGACGGTACCAAGCTCACGTTCGTGCAGCGCAACGACGCCGGAGAAGAGGGCGAGTTGTGGTATGTGGACGCGGCGACAGGCGAGAAGAAAGTCCTGGTCAGCGCGGCCAAACTGGCCTCGCTCGCCCCCGACGTCAACAAAGTGAAGGATGAGCGCGAAAAGGAGCGCCTGACGCGCTACCACGTCGCCGCGTACCTGTGGGCCCCGGATTCGAAGCACCTGATTTTCGACTCCCAGGGCCAGCTCTGGCTCTACGATCTGGCGACTAGCACCGCCGTGCAGTTCACCTCGGCGCCCGATCCCAGCGGCGATCCTAAGTTCTCTCCCGATGGTAGCCACGTTTCCTATGTGCGCAAGCACAATCTCTACGTCCGGCCGATAAGCGGAAATGGCGAGAAAGCGCTCACGAAAGACACAGAGGACAATCTTTTTAATGGCGATATAGATTGGGTCTATACCGAAGAGTTGGCCGTTCGCAGCAATTATTTCTGGTCGCCCGATAGCAAGCAGATCGTCTTTCTGCACATGGACGAAACCAAGGTTCCAACCTATCCCCTCACCAACCTGATTCTGACTCACCCCACGGTGGACAACGAAAAATATCCGAAAGTTGGCGACCCAAACCCCACCGTGAAGCTGGGGGTAGCGGATGCCGAAAAAGGCAAAGTTCGCTGGATTTCGCTGAGCAGCGACGCCGAGGCTTACATCCCGCGTTTTGGCTGGGTCCGCGATGGAGTGATCTGGGCAGAAGTGCTGAACCGCGACGAAGACAAAATGGATTTGTATTTTATCGACGCGAAGTCGGGGAAATCACGCATCGTTCTGACGGAAACCACTCCCAGCGCCTGGATCGAATTCGATCATGCGGAGATTCGCTTCCTCAAATCTGCTGGCGGATTCCTATGGCCGAGCTGGCGCGATGGCAACATGCATCTCTACTACTACAGCTTTGACAAGCAGAACCCGATGGCTGCGGACGCAAAGCTCGAGCGGCAACTTACGCACGGCGACTTCGAGGTGCTCGGAATCGAGGGCACGGATGAAGCTGCGGGCACGGTGTTTTTTGCTTCCAACCAGGGTGACCCGAGGCAACACCATATTTTCTCGGTCAAGCAGGATGGAACCGGCTTACAGCAGCTTACCCAGGATGAGGGACTTTCCTTCGGCAACTTCTCCGACGATGGCAAGCACTTCGAGCATACATTCGTGGGCCCCACGACTGCGCCGCGAATGACTCTGTGCACTGTGGGCGGCGCGTGCGCTCCGGTGTGGCAGGCGCGCGATGAAGTCGCCGAATATGGATTGACGCCTCCGAAGTTCCTTGAGTTCAAAGCGGACGATGGCACGACGCTTTACGGACGTTTGTTGCTGCCTCCATACGCGCCGGCCAGCGGCAAAATCCCGGTCATTGTGAATATCTATGGCGGGCCTGCGGGGCAAACGGTCCAGAAAGGTCCGCCCAATGCCTTCGACGAGATTCTGGCACGCAAGGGGTTCGCGATCTTTTCCGTGGACAATCGCGGGACTCCGGGCCGCGACCGTAAGTTCCAGACCGCGATTCGCCACGAGTTCGGCGCGATCGAATTAAAAGATCAGCTTACCGCGCTCGATCAGCTTCTTGCGCAATATCCGCAGCTCGACAAAGACCGCGTCGCGATCTGGGGATGGTCGAACGGCGGATCAATGACTCTGTACGCCATGACGCATTCAGACCGCTTCCGCGCCGGAGTGGCCGTGGCGCCCGTGACCAATCAGGCCAACTACGACACCATCTATACCGAGCGTTACATGGGTCAACTCAAGGACGACCCTGAGGGCTACGCTCAGTCTGACGTGACCAAAGCGGCCGCCAATCTGCATGGCGCGCTGTTGCTGGTCCACGGCACCGGCGACGACAACGTGCACTTCCAGAACAGCATGCAGATGATTGACGCACTGATCAAGGCGGGCAAGCAATTCCGGCTGATGATTTATCCCAACAAGACCCACAGCATTGCCGGCCCCGATGCGCGCGATCACCTGTTCCACATGATTGAAGACCACTTTGAGAAAGAGTTGAAGTAGGCGGAAATTATTTGCGCTTGTCGGGCTTGCGCGACGAACTAACTCGGTGAGTGCTTTCTTTCGTTGAACTTTCTTTGGAGGGCTCTTTGCTGGAATTCTCTTTCGAGGAACTATCGGTCGATGAGCTTTGCTTGGCGGAACTATCCTTCGACGAACCGTCCGACTTCGACTTGTCCTCGTTCTTCGAGTCTTTACCGCTGTCCGACGCGCGTGCGTGCGACTTGTTGGCGTAGTCGGTGACGTACCAGCCCGATCCCTTGAACTGCACGGCGGGCGCGGAAATCATCTGTTCCACCTTGCCGCCACACTTCGGACACTTTTTCACCATCTTGTCAGAGAATTTCTGGATTTTCTCGAAGCGGTGACCGCACTTTTCGCACTCGTATTCGTAAAGGGGCATGGGCTCTGAGAAGGTTATGAGGAAAAGTCTCTTTCGTATTGATTCTAGGGGCGGCGGTTCGATTGCGTCAATTCAGGGAAGAGCACAATCCAGGTTACGTCCGTCGCGGTGATAGACTTCGCCCATGAGGGACCCCGGCGACGCACCCGACCAGCCCGCTGCCGCGTCGCAGAAGTCCCTTCATGCGGGCCCGGCACTTTATCTCGTCGCCACACCCATCGGCAACCTGGAGGACATCACGCTGCGGGCCGTGCAGGTGTTGAAAGAAGTCGACGTTATTGCCTGCGAGGATACGCGGCAGACACAGAAGCTTCTGAATCACTACGGCATTACGACCCGCACTATCAGCTACCACGAGCACAATGAGATAACGCGGTCAGCGGAGCTAGTTAAGGAGATGCAGGAGGGTGCAAGCATCGCGCTGGTGACGGATGCGGGCATGCCGGGGATCTCTGATCCGGGGTTCCGGCTGATCTCGCTCGCAATCCGGCATCACCTGCCAGTGGTGCCGATCCCTGGCGCATCGGCGTTTCTGGCGGCGCTGGTGGCGAGCGGGCTGCCTACAGATTCATTCCGCTTCAGCGGATTTCTTCCCGCGAAGCGAGGCGAGCGGCGGGCGGCGCTGGAGGCGATTCGGACTTCCCCGCGCACCCAGGTTTTTTACGAAGCTCCGCACCGTATTGTCGAAGCGCTTGCGGATGTTGTTGAGGTTCTGGGAAACGCCCGCCGCGTGGTGATCGCGCGCGAAGTAACCAAGCTACACGAAGAGTTCCTGCGCGGCCGCGCTGGCGAAATTCTGGAAACCTTGAAGGCGCGCGACGGAGTGAAGGGCGAAATCACGCTGCTGATTGGGAACGCTGAAGAAAAAGACATTCGTGTGGAGACGGGCACTCTCGTTCGTCCCTCGGTTCGCCAGCGCGTCGAGCAGATCGTTGTAGAAGAGAAAGTTGACGAGAAGTCCGCCTTGAAGAAAGTCGCCAAGGAGCGTGGGATTTCGAAGAGCGAAGCCTACAGAGAGCTGCAGAGGAGCAAGTGACCCGACACTAAAGCTACTTCCCCGCCAACTCCCGCTTCACCGCCTCGCTGACCATCTTCCCATCCACCCGCATGCCTGTGGCGGAGAATCGGGCCATAGCATTCTTCATCACCGTACCCATTTCTTTCATAGTGGGCGCACCCATTTCCGCGATCACGGCTTTCACTCCAGCAACCACTTCAGCCTCGCCTGCGGATTTGGGCAAATAGGTTTCGATCAGCACGATCTCTGCTGCTTCTTTGTCGGCCATCTCCTGGCGCCCGCCTTTCGTGAACTGTTCGACGGACTCCTTGCGCTGCTTGATCAGCGTGGTCAACACTGCCTGCGATTCTTTGTCATCGAGCGGCGCCATTTTCTCGATCTGGCGGTTCTGCAACGCACTCTTCACCATGCGCAGGGTGGAGAGCCGCTGCTCCTCGCGCGCCTTCATGGCCGCGGTAATGTCTTTCTGGATCTGTTCGACTAGGCTCATGAGGCGATTATAGATGTGGGCCGGCCGTTCCTCATGCCCCAATCACGAGGATGGCCCAGATGAAAGGGAATATCCTATTCTCGGGTCAAGTCCGCAACAAAACACAGAGTCGTGCATCTCATGCTCAGGAGGAAGCAACCATGAGCAGAGTCGCAATCTGGGCGCAGTTGGAAGCAAAGCCGGGAAAAGAAAAAGAGGTGGAAGACTTTCTGAAGTCGGCGCAGCCGCTGGCCGAGCGCGAAGCAGGCACTTTGAGTTGGTACGCCATCAAGATGGGCCCCGGAAAGTACGGCATCTTCGACACTTTTGCTGACGAAAACGGCCGCAACGCCCACCTGAACGGCGAGATCGCCAAGGCGCTGTTCGCCAAAGCCAAAGATCTTTTTTCCAAGCCACCGGATGTCGCCAAACCCGACATTCTCGCTGTGAAGTCCTCACGCGCTTGACGCTGTTGACGCAATGCGCTTTGCGTGTGCGTAGCGCACATTTCAGAACCCGCCAACATTCCGATAGACTACTGAAGAAGCATTTTTACAGATCCTCAGGACGCTATCGGAATGCTGCACAAGAACCGTCTTTTTACTCCAGGCCCGACGCCGCTGCTGCCGGCGGCGCAAACCGCCATGGCATCGTTTACGGCGCATCACCGCACCGCCGACTTCCGGGCGATATTCCAGCGCGTGCTCGCGGACATGAAAGATTTCATCGGCACCAAAAATGACGTTCTGGTGCTGGCTTGCTCGGGTACAGGCGTGATGGAAGCGTCGGTATCGAATCTGACCTCGCCGGGCGACAAGGTTTTAGTCCTTACGGCGGGCAAGTTCGGCGAGCGCTGGACGGGGCTGGCCAAGGCATTCGGCTGCAACGTCGAAGTGTTGAGCGCACCCTACGGACAAACGTTCTCACTCAATGACATTCGCGCGAGACTCACGCCCGACGTGCGCGCGGTTTTTGTCCAAGCGACGGAGAGTTCCACCGGTGCGCGGCATGATGTGGAAGGCATCGCAAAGATCGTCCGCGCCAATGGGGACGACACGCTGCTGGTGGTGGATGCGATTACCGGACTGGGCACGACTCATCTCGACGTGGATGGCTGGGGCGTGGATGTGATTGTCGGCGGATCGCAAAAGGCGCTGATGATTCCTCCTGGCCTCGCGTATTGCGCTGTGAGCGAGCGAGCGTGGCGGCGGATGGATTCGACGACTTCTCCCCGCTTCTACTTCGATCTGCGCAAGGAGCGCAAAGCAGCGGCCAAGGGCGAATCTGCCTACACCCCGCCGACCTCGCTGTTTGCGGCGCTGGGGGCCGCATTGGAGTTTATCCGGGGCATGGGAAACGGCGACCTGGCCAAGGGACGCGAAGCCCTGGTCGACAATGCCGAACTCTGCGCGGCAATGACGCGGGCGGGCGCACAGGCCGTGGGCTTGAAACTCTACGCCGCATCGCCTGCCGCCGCGCTCACGGCAATCTGCTCGCCCGATGGGATTGACTCCGGGAAGATCATCAAGGAATTCCGCGAGTCGTTTGACGCCGTGGTGGCCAACGGCCAGGGCGAGATGAAAGGCCAGCTCTTCCGCATCGCGCACATAGGCTACTACGATTACCTGGACACCATCGGAATTCTAGGCGCGCTCGAGCACGTGCTGGCCCGCTGCACGGGAAGGGCCGTGGAGTATGGAACGGCCCTGCGGGCAGGCCAGAATGTCTATGCCCGCAGCGTGTCCGGCAAGCGGCAACCAGTTGTAGCTTGAGGAATGCGGACGATGCGCTCCTCGAACTAGTTGATGGTAAACGTCATGCTGTTCGACGTTTCCGCCAGCGTACCGCCGCCGTACCTCCCGCCCGCGACGGCGGGATTGGTCACCGTGACCGTCGCCGTACCCGGAGTTGCAACGTCCGAGGCAGGAATTGTGACTGTCAGCTGGTTTGTGCTCACATACTTGGTGGTGGCCTGTGCTGCGGCGTTCCAATTGATGGTCGCGGTGGTGTTGAAGTTGGTTCCGTTGACCGTAAGCACAAAGGCTGCGCCAGGCGAATTCGCACTATTCGGAGCGAGGGCGGTAATGTTAGGCATCGTTCCAGGCCCTGGAGGGGTGTTTTGGGTGGAGTTTGAATTGTAGCCACCACATGCCAGGCCTGCCGCCAGAAGCGCTGTCAGTAATACTGTTTTTGCAATCTTCATAACTGTTCTCCTACGGGACGACGATTCAATGGGCCCCGATTGAGAGAAGTGTAGGAGACAGGCGCGGTAGAGGTGTCAGAAGGTTGTCATTTTGTTGTCAATGTTTTGTCATACTAGAACGCCTTAGTTCAAAGGATCAGATTTCCCTTGAAAATCGTCATCGCCGAGAAAATCTCAGCCGCCGCTATCGAGCAACTAAAAGAGCCGGGCTGGACCGTCCTTACCGCCGACCAACTGGACGGCAAGCTTTCGGAGCATCTCGAATCCGCCGACGCGCTGATGGTGCGCTCGGCAGTGCAGGTGGATGCCGCGCTACTGGCGAACGCGAAAAAGCTGCGCGTCATCGGTAGAGCCGGCGTGGGCGTGGACAACATCGACCTGGATGCGGCCACGCGCCAGGGCATCGCGGTGATGAATACTCCCGGAGCCAATGCCGTGGCTGTCGCGGAACATACGCTGGGCATGATGCTTGCCATGGCTCGTCGTCTCTGCCGCGCCGACGCCCTCATGCATGTCGGCCGCTGGGAGAAAAAATCGCTGCAAGGCACGGAACTGCGCGGCAAGACGCTGGGAATCGCGGGCCTCGGTCGCATCGGCATGGAAGTGGCGCGTCGGGCCCGGGTCTTTGGAATGGAAATCGTAGGGCATGATCCGTTTGTTTCCGTCGGCGTGGCCAAGGAGCAGGGCATTCGCCTCGCGAGCCTGGACGAACTTTATGCCGCGGCGGATTACATCACCCTGCACGTGGGCCTCACCCCGCAGACCGCGGGCATGATTAACGAGGCCGCCATTAAGAAGATGAAAAAAGGCGTCCACCTGGTGAATTGCGCGCGCGGAGAACTGGTCAACGAGGCCGACTTGATCGTAGCTCTGAAACAAGGTCACGTAGCCGCGGCGGCGCTCGACGTTTTTGCAGAAGAGCCTTTGAAAAACTCGCCGCTCCAGACGATGGACAACGTGATCCTCACGCCTCACATCGGCGGACAGACCTTTGAGGCTCAGGAGGCGGTCGGCGTACAAATTGCCCAGCAGGTGCGGGAATACCTGAAGCACGGTGTCATACAGAATGCGGTGAATGTGCCCTCGGTCTCCGCCGAAGAGTATGCCGAGATGCAACCCTACATCGTTCTGGCGGAGCGCATGGGAGCGTTTCTCGCGCAAATCTCCGAGGGTTCGATCGAAGAGATCTCGTTGCGCTACAGCGGACACATCGCGGAATGGAAGACCGAACTGATTCGCAACGGGGCGATCAAGGGCATTCTCAACCAGGCGCTGGAGGAGAAAGCCAATCTGGTGAATGCGGCGTCGCTGGCGGACCTTCGCGGACTTCGCATCCACGAGGCGCATAAGGCGAAGGTGTCAACCGGCGGTGCGGGAAGCGTGCTCTCGATTTTTCTGAAGAGTTCCAAGGAAGAGCACATGGTGAAAGGCGCGGTCCTGCGGGGAACGCTACCCCGGCTGCTGCACATTGATGGCATTGACGTGGAAGCGCCGTTGGAGCAGGACCTGATCTTTCTACGTAACCGCGACGTCCCGGGCGTCATCGGCAAGGTGGGCACGATTCTGGGCGAGGGCGAAATCAACATCGCGGACTTCTCGCTGGGGCGCCGCAGCGCAGAAGCATCGTCGGCGGCGCGCGAGGCGATCGCAGTTGTCCACGTAGACGGACCTGTACCGGACGATGTGCTGAAGAAACTGGAGAAGATTCCGGCAGTGCGGCAAGCGAAAGCGGTGCGGCTGTTCTAGCGATTGCTACGAGCCTTGTTCACGAATGATGTTTGCGAATGATGTTTACGAATTCTCTTCATCCCGCCGCAGTTTGCGACTCTCCGCGAGCAGAGCCATCGAATGCATCAGATTCTGCAACGTGACAATGCCCACCAGCCTCTGATCTTCGACCACTGGAATAACGCTGAGATTGCGCGACGTGAGCTTGCGGAAGGCGGTGGCCAGCGACTCCGTCCGCGCGGAGACCTCGAAAAGCTTATTCATTACGGCCTGGACGTAGCCGTTGCCTTCCATGCGCAGCGCCTCCAGAATGCGCTGCCGCGAAATCACTCCCACCATATCGCTGCCGCGCACCACTGGGAAATCGTCCTGTAACGAATGCACCGCCTTTTCCAGCGCATCCTCAAGCGTGTCCGCTGGCGAGAGTGTCGCGAAGTCGGTGAGCATCACTTCTTCCAGTTTTACATTGTCCAAAACCGACTGGAAGATGACCGCACGTTCCTCAAGCTGCGCCGCCGAGAAAATAATTACACCCACCATGGTGAGCCAGGTATTACTGAACAAACCCGCCACCATTAGGACCATCGCCAGCGCATGGCTGATGGAAACGGCGCGGCGCGTAGCGGCGGCGGGATCGATGCTGCGCGCGAAAAAAGCCCGCAGAACCCGGCCGCCATCCAGAGGATACGCGGGCAGAAGGTTCAAACCCGCAATGTAGAGGTTTGCCCATACCAGGCTGCGGGGCAGGTTGCTCGACTGTAAAAAGGGCCACTTCCCTAGATTCGCTCCCGGAACCGTGGCGACGATCACGCCCGCCGCAATCATTGCGCACGCAAGGTTCACCAGCGGCCCGGTAAGCGCGATGCTGACCTCACGCTTCCATGCTGCATCCGCGGAGTCCGGCTTCTCGATGCGCGATTCATCAAAAACCGTTACCCCGCCCAGCGGCAGAAGAATGACCGCTTTGGGAATCAGTCCGGCGCGCCGGGCCACCAGCATGTGTCCGATTTCGTGCGCCGCGACGCAGGCCAGCACGATCCCAACCAGGGCCAGGTCCCGCGCCCCGTTTGCCGGGTGCTGCGCGTTGTATTCCGTCCAGAACACAAACAGTGGAAGAATCAGGAACGTCAGGTGCAGGCGGACATCGACTCCAAACAGGCGTCCAACGTGAATGGAAAAACTTCTCATGCGGTCTCGGCCACTACAGTTATTTTACATGGTCGGATATATTGACTCCGGGAATCGAAGGTACAGCTACTCCAAGGTGCCGAACCATGCGCGTGATCGCCGGAACATACCGGGGGCGTCCCCTGCGCTCCTTGCGCGGCACCGATATCCGTCCCACTTCCGACCGATTGCGCGAGACGCTGTTCAACGTGCTCACTGCGGGCAATCCCGCGGCACTCGAGGGCACCGTGTGGCTGGATCTGTTCGCCGGCACGGGCGCGGTAGGGATTGAAGCGCTCAGCCGCGGAGCAAAGCAAGTCTATTTCTTGGAGAACTCAGCTCCAGCCGCAAAGGTGATTGAGCAAAACCTGGAGAGCCTGGGAATCGCTGAAGGATACAGAATTCTGCGCGATGATCTTTTGAGAATCCTCTGGCGATTGCAGCGCGAACATGTCGCCTGCGACGTGGTATTCCTCGATCCGCCTTATCGCATGCAACATGCCTACGAGGAAACCCTTACGGCCCTGGCCGATTCATCGCTGGTGTGGGCCATGTCCCTAGTGGTAGCGGAGCATGAAAAGACTTTCGATCCAGGTGCGGAATTCGGATCTCTTCGCAGGATTCGCAAACTGGTGCGGGGCAACACGGCGCTCAGTTTTTACCGTATCGGCGGGCAACCAGACTTGAGTAAGTGAGGCAGCGAGCCCGTTGCTCGGTGGGCGACTCGCCCGCCTCCACACAAGCTACATCAGCAGTTCGTTACTGCGGCGCACGATCGGGTGTTGCATTTCTTGCAGATCGTTTTTCACCATGTTGAGGCCGTAAACGCAGCCCTCGAAGTCGCGCGAAAGGTGCGCAAACAGCGGAGCTACCTTGGCGTATTCGAAGTGCTCGAACTTCGAAACGATGTAGTAGCTTTCTTTCCCGGCCTTCATCCATGCCACAAAACTCTCCAGACGCTGGCGGCGCAACCGGAAGTGATTAATGCTCTCGGGAAACATCCCGGCGAAGAACAGCGCGTAGTCGCCAATATGCTTGCGTACCTGGCGTTCGCGATCGAACGAAGGTGCAGGTCCGTAGACGGGATCGGACTCCAGAAGCATTTCGCCGATGTCGGTCAAAGGACGGTCGGCCGCGTCCTGAATCTTGAACAACTGATCGGCCTGGCAGAACTCGGTCAGCAGATGCGAGACATAAGCGACCACCTGCGGATCGCGGATACCGATCTCTTCGGCATAGTGGCGGCCTACCAGCTCCTGGAAAAGCTGCCGCAACGGATGAGATTCCGGAATCATGCCTCTTGGGCCCCCTTAGAAGGCCGTGCTGCAGCACAGCTTCCAAAATGTTCGTGAGTACTAGTTAACCCAGTTTCAACCCAAACGCAAGTGACTTTTGTTTATGGGACGCATCACTTTCGCTAATCTTTGGAAGTGTGCAAGCGTTTGCAAGGTCGCCGCGGGATTTTGTTGGCAGACGGACGTGTCGAGTGCTAATCGCAATTGATTAAAACGCATAGAATTGAATGCCAACAGGAGGAAATCGAGCACATGGACAGACTGAACATCTCCAGCGGCGCACCGTGGGAACCAATCGTTGGTTACTCCCGCGCGGTGAAAGTTGGACCCTACGTCCACGTGTCGGGCACCACTGCGACCGGACCCGACAGCAAGATTGTGGGCATCGGAGACCCCTACGCCCAGGCAGTACAGACTTTGAAGAATATCGAAAGCGCCTTGCAGAAAGCCGGCGCCAGCATGAAAGACGTTGTGCGCACTCGCATGTATGTCACCAACATCGCAGACTGGGAAAAGATCGGCAAGGCTCATGGAGAGTTCTTACGCGACATTCGCCCCGCAACCTCGATGGTGCAGGTAAGCGCTCTGATCTCGCCCGAGATTCTGGTTGAGATCGAGGCCGATGCTTACGTCGCAGCAAAGTGAGAGTAGAATTTTACAGTTCAAAAGCTGTGAAGCAGCTTGGAGGCGGCAACATGAAGAACCATGCGTGGATACTGCTTCTTGCGTTCGTGATGCCGACAGCCGCGCAACAGCAACAGAAAGACAATCAGCCCTCTGATTCCAGGTCTTTGGAATCATGGATCGTCATTCGCGCCGGCTCGCTGATCGACGGCAGGTCGGACAAGCCGCGGCACGACCAGGTGATCGTCATCCACGGCAACCGAATCGCGAGCGTGAGCGATGCGGCAACGGCCAAGATTCCCGCCGGCGCGACTGTAATTGACTTGTCGAAAGCCACCGTCCTGCCCGGCCTCATCGATTCCCATACTCACATCTTTTTACAGGGCGAAGATCCCGCGCAGGGTGGATACGACGTCAACATCCTGAACGCGCCGCTCGCCCTGCGCGCTGCACGGGCCACGGTTGCGGCGCGGCGGGCGCTGGAGCAGGGCTTCACCACGCTACGCGACGTAGAGACTGAAGGCGCCGGTTACGGCGACGTGGGCATCAAGCAGGCTGTCGAGCAGGGCTATATTCCGGGACCGCGCCTGTTCGTTTCAACTCGCGCCATCTCGACCACCGGCGGCTACATGCTCGAGGGCTACGCTCCTGAACTCGACATGCCTAAAGGCGCGCAGATTGTCGACGGCCCAGTCGCGGCGCGCAAGGCAGCACGCGAGCAACTCGATCATGGCGCCGACTGGATCAAGGTCTACATGACCCATCGTTCGTGGGTGGGCAAGAATGGCGAACTGGTCACGCAACCCACGTTAACGGTCGACGAGTTGCGCGCGATTGTGGATGAAACTCACGGCTGGGGCAAGAAGGTAGCGTGCCACGCCTATGGCGGGATCGGCTTGCACCGGGCGCTGGACGGGGGATGCGACTCCATCGAGCACGGCCTCGACCTCGACGACGCCGCGATCGCCCAGATGTTGAAGCAAGGTACGTGGTACGTGCCAACGATCAGCGCCTACTACCACGATTGGGCTCCAGCCGATACTCCCGGCGGACAGCGCGACCGCCTGCGAGTCGCGTTACACGAACCGTCATTCCGGAGAGCTCTGAAGGCCGGGATAAACATTGCCTTCGGCACCGACATGGGCGGAATTCCGTGGACCGAACCGATCGCGCAGGAGTTTCCGCGCATGGTAGACCTTGGCATGCCGCCCATGGACGCTATTCAGAGCGCAACCTCGCGCGCCGCCACCATGCTCGATATGGACGGGAAGATCGGCGTGGTTGCACCGGGCGCATTTGCGGACGTCATTGCGGTCGGCGGCGATCCACTGCATGACATCAAAGCTCTGGAGAATGTGCAGTTCGTGATGAAAGACGGCAAGGTCGTCAAGACCGACCTCAGCCCGAGACCGTAATGCGGGAGGTCAAAGTGAGGGCCGCGGCGAGGCTCTAATTCCCATTTCTCGCCCAACTGTATTAAAGATTCCTAACATTGCTTCAATTCGCTTGACATCGGCTTCGCCGCGAGCATAATTCATCAATCCTGTTCCTGTTTCAAATTGGGACCCGGCTCAGGGGGCGTCGTCGAGCCGGAGGAGGTGTTTATGAGCGTCCTGGAACTTTGTGACCGGGAAATCGCGGCGGTCCCGCTGGAAGCAAGCGTGGCCGACGCCATCAACAAAATGCTCGACCACCACGTCGGCGCCGTGGCAGTCGTCGACTCCGAATACCGGGTCGCCGGAATCTTCACCGAGCGCGACGTTTTGCGCAAGATGGCGCTCAGCCGCACCGACCCACAGGCTACGTCGATCCGCGAACTGATGACCACTCCGGTCGAGATGGCCACGCGGCGCACCGGGCCGGGCGAGGCCCTCACCACCATGCTGGAGCGCCACTTCCGCCATTTGCCGGTGGCCGACGATAACGGCAAGCTGCTGGGGATTCTCTCCATCCGCAACCTGCTGGAGTGGCGCGTCGAGGATCTGAGCCACGAATTGGACGCGCTCGAACAGTATGTCTCGAACGATGGGCCCGGAGGCTAGGGCGACTTCTCTGCGACCTTTCTAACTGATGGCGACCACTTCCTCTGCGGCCAAGGCGATCGCTGGTGTGCGCATCGCCACGTCAGTTTTCTTCCTGCTGTTTGGCGAATATAAGCTCGCTGGGCCGGGCTTTGCTCACGGCGGCTTTCAGGGTTACCTCCACGACTTCATCGCCAACGGAGCTGTGAGTTTCTACCGGCCGTTTCTTTCCGGTCTGGTGTTGCCGCACGCTGTGGTTCTTGGTTACGTGGTGGGGGTGTTGGAAACTTTTATCGGGCTAAGCCTGCTGCTTGGCCTCTGGGTGCGGCCGACTTCCGTTCTAGGTATGTTGTATATGCTGAATTTCCTGCTGGCCACCTGGTGGGAGCCGGGCCACGGTGCGCCGGTCTGGCGCTACTTCGGTGCGGAGCTTGATCACCTGCCGCTGTTGCTGCTGTTCATCGTTTTCTTCGCCACTGACGCCGGGAAGGTGTGGGGTTTGGACGGGCGGCGAGGATAGTTCCTCTCTTATCGCCCCGCCCGTTCGATCACCCAGTCCGTCCAGAAAGATGAAGCTCCGCTGGCCAGCAGCGGAGCCTTCCCCAGCACAGCATCCACAAAGTTTTCGATCATCGGATAGTGCAGGTTGGCGTGCGGCGGAATGCTTTCGCGGCCGCCGGGATAAACCAGCTCCGGCCCATTCAGCGGACTCAAGTCCATCTCGCCTTCGGTGCCGCGGAAGCGGCATTCGTCGCGCTTCACTTTCGAGTGCCAGCAAACGTCCACGATGCCGCGCACCCCGCCGGCGTACTCGATCATCACTGTCGCGTTGTCCTCCACGGCGTAGTGATGCACTGCATTTGAAAGATGTCCTGTAACGCGCTGCGGCTCTCCGAATAAGAAGTTCAACACGTCAATGCGGTGCGAGCCGATGTCGTAGAGCGGCCCGCCTCCAGCCTGGGCGGGATCGATCAGCCAACTGCGGTCTTTTCCGTCAAACCATCCGTGGCTGGTGAGCTCGGCGAGCACGGGCTGGCCTATGGCTCCGGCTGCAAGCAGTTGTTTCGCGCGCTGCACTTTTGGATAGCTTCGACGATAGTAGGCCACGCCGAGAGTGCGCCCGGTTTCTGCAGCGCTTTGCACCATCGAGCGCGCCTCGGCCTCGTTCATAGCCATGGGTTTCTCGCACAGCACATGTTTGCCCGCGCGGAGAGATTGGATAGTCTGTGGCGCATGCAAGAAAACGGGAGTCGCAACGTAAACCGCCTGAACCGCGGGGTCCGCAAGCGCTTCGTCAAGTCTGTCCCAGACCCGCGTGTTGTAACGCGCGGCCTTCGCCGGATCGCGCGTAACCAGGGCATACAGCAAGCTGCGATGCTCGGCTTGAATCGCGGGAATGACGCGACGAGTCGCGATATCGCCGATTCCAACTACGATCCAATTCAGCATAGATCAGTTCAGCATAGTCGAGCAGATTGTAATGCCTGCACAAAACGAAAGGCCGGCTAGGCCGGCCTTCGGAATCGATCTCAACACAGGCCCTACGGCTTTTTGGGAGCGATTGCGTCCTTGGCAGCCTTGGCGACGCGGAACTTCACCACGGTCTTGGCCTTGATCTGAATCGGCTCGCCGGTCTGCGGATTGCGTCCAATACGCGCCTTGCGGTGCGCTTTCACCAACCGGCCCAGGCCGGGCACAACGAACACGCCGTTCTTCTTGGTCTCTTTCACAGCGACGTCAGCCAACTGCTCAAGAAACGCCGCCACAGTCTTGTTGGGAAGTTCAGTCTTCTCGGCCAGATGACGGACGAGTTGGGTCTTGGTTAAACCTGAAGCCATTTGTTTCCTCCTCGGGAAAGATTCGAATTTAATTCCAGTGGGCTTGATCTTACTACCACAGCCCTGTGGAAAACACCCTTATTTTACGCGGGTTCCGCACAGATAGCACGCGGGAGAGGCCATTTTTACATGCTCATTCACAGACGAGCTTCCCAAAATGGCCAAAATACGGGTAGCAGCGGCAGCAATGAGCAGTTAGCAATTGGCAGTCAGCAAGTACGAGGGCGAATCGTTAATTGCCAACTGCTAATTCCCTGCCGTCGTCCGGTGCCATAATGCTTGCAGAGGAGAATTCCGATTTGAGCTGCGCCATCTGCGACCTTCGCAAGGAGAAACGCTTCTGTCCCGCGGTCCACGGCCGCATCTGCCCGCAGTGCTGTGGCGAGCAGCGCGAGGTGACTCTTGATTGTCCCAGCGACTGCGCGTATCTGCAGCAGGCTCGCGAACACGAGAAGCCGCGTCCAGCGGACCAGTTCGACCGCGCGTCGTTGTTCCTGCAGGTCGAGATTTCCGAGCAGTTCACCTACGAGCGCGAGCACTTGCTGATGGGTCTCAGCTACGCGGTGCACAAGGCAGCGCAAGCAGACCGCAGCTTGAATGATCGCGACCTGATCGCCGCGCTCTCGGCGATGTGCACCAGTTATGAGCGGCTGGCCAACTCCGGCCTGCACTACGAGCAGCCGCTCGCCAGCGCAGCTCAGCACGCCGTCGCGGCCCAGGTGGAAGAGATGTTGAAGCAGTTCCGCGAGGCCGAGCAGAAGCAGCTCGGATGCACGACTCTGCGCGATTCCGATGCGCTCAAGGCGCTGGTGTTCCTGGTGCGGCTGGGCCATGGACGCACCTCGGGACGGCCCAAGTCGCGGGCTTTCATTGACTTCCTCTTCGCGCAATTCCCCGAGAAACAATCGGCCGTGGTCACGCCACAGGAAGCCGGCAGCCGGATCATTGTGCCGTAGACCCGTCGTTGGTCGTTGGTCGTTGGTCTTCGTTCCGGGCCATTTCAGAACGCTGAACGCGCTTTACCGCTTGCCCCTCCGGTAGCGCATCGCGCAGTTCGCCGATCGTCTTTTTGAATACCGGATGCCGAACTTCCGGTGCGATCTCTGCCAGCGGTTCCAAGACAAAGCGGCGCTGGTGCATGGCAGGATGAGGGATTGTCAGTTCGTTCGCATCCATGATGGTTTCGCCGAAGAGCAGGATGTCGATATCGATGGAGCGCGGACCCTTCGTCTGGATTCGTCGACGACCCATCTCCTGTTCGATATGGAGAATGGCGTCCATCAACTGCTGTGGAGTTTTCGAGGTTTCAAGCGCGACTACACAGTTCAGAAACCACGGCTGCTCGGTGAACTCAACGGGCTCGGTTTCATAGAAGGAAGACCCGGCAACGACGCGGCCAGCCGCGCTCAGCCGAGTCAGGGCGTCGCGCAGTTGCGCCGCGCGGTCGCCGACGTTCGAGCCGAGTGATAGATAGACGAGGTTGGGCATGGTACGGGTGTTAGTGTCAGGCTTTGTGGCGCTGTTTTCCACAGGAATTTGCTCCTTTCCCTTAATTCCAAACCCTGGAAACCCGATACCTTGGTCACCTTTCTGCGGGCTTGACGGAACATTAGAATCAGATCATGACGTTGGAGTCTCTGCTGCTGAGCCAGGATGCCGAAGTGGTCCGGGTGCTGCGCCCGACGCTGGAAAAGCTGTCGATCGAGGTCGAAATCTGCGGCGAGGCGAAGCAGGCCAGCGAGATCCTCATCTCGGAAAAGTTCGATGCCGTAATTGTGGACTGCGATGATCTGCAAGGCGGCCTGGCGGTGTTGGAATGCTTGCGGGCCACGCCCAGCAACAAGAACTCCGTCGCTTTTGCGGTTCTGAACGGCAAGAAAACGACCACCCAACAAGCCTTTGGCATGGGCGTGAATTTTGTTCTGCAAAAACCCATCAGCATGTTGAATGCGGGGCGCTGTTTCCACGCGGCTCTGAGTCTTATGGAGCGCGAACGGCGCCGCTATTTCCGGCATCCGGTCAAGATGCCGGTCCGCGTGGTTCTGGAGGACAAAGAGATCAAGGGCAGCAGCACCAACATCAGCGAGGGCGGGATGGCGCTCGTGCTGCACCAGGCGCTGCCCAAGGGCGCTACGCCGCGTTTGCAATTCACCCTGCCAGACACCAGAGTATCTCTGGATGTGGAAACGGAAGTAGCCTGGGCCGACATCAAAGGGCACGTGGGCTTGCGTTTTCAAAATGTCCCACAGAGTTCCCAGGCGCTGCTTGAGAGGTGGCTCGGCGAGCAGATGGGACAGCTTTCTGGCGACAAAGAAAAGCTGGCCGGCTCAAGTCCTGGCGTTATCCAGTAAGCCTGACGTTATTCAGTAAGCTCTGACGTTATCCAGTAATCCTGCCTTACCCTACTTCACTCCCAGGTATTCACTTTGCAACTTGTTCCTGCGCCTGAGCATGTCAATCTGGTGGAATACCGGAGAAGACATTGTCATGCTACCTACCGCTTACCGCATCCGTCGTGTACAGAAAACGCTGCGCTGGTTTGAGGCAGACATTCCGCTGCTCAATATGCGCGTGAGGGACCTGTCGGCCGAACGTCAAAAATCTGCGCAGCAGTTTGCCGAGGCGCTTGTTGTGCAGACTCGGGCTGAACTGCATCGTTTGCTTGAGGAACAGCCTGAGGGGACGCCCGAAGCGGACGAGTTTCCCTGCGAGCCGGCGGATTGAGATCGCCGTCGGAATAACGTGGAAGAGTAGCGCCTTTCGGCGCCGCGTAAGCCATCGAAAAGGATTCAGGGCTTCCAGCCCTGGTCCACTATATCCAATTCTCCTCTTCCGAGGGAGTGGGAGCTGCACCACCGCGTTCGTTCGATCTATGCTTCTGTCGGGTAGGTGGAGATCAGATGCCGCACTGCGGGCTCGCCGGCAAGATAACCGTTTATTCGCTCTTCCAGTTCACGGTCGGCCTGGGTTTGGCGCTCGTGTTGACGCAGATGTTCTGCCCAGGAATTCACCAGGAAGGTTTCTAAATAGCGATCGGCGACTTCGGTATCGCGGAAGATGCCCCACCAATACGCGCCATCGCGACGCTGCATGCGACCGTATTCGCGCATCGCATCCAGAAATTCCGCAGTTCGTTCTGAAATGATGTTGTATTCGATCGTAACCAGCACGGGGCCTTGTTCAGCATCAAGCCCGAGTTCCTTAACGACTTCTTTGACAACTACGGGCATGCGCCAGTGGTCCCAGGGAGTCAGATCCGCGGTCGAAGCGGGAAGCCTTGCGAAAAGCACGAGCAGCACGCTGCCGATGGTTGCAATCCCGGCAGAGACAAGAGCGACGCGGATGCCAGCTCGTTGAGCGACGACGCCCCAAGCGGCGCTTCCGAGAGCGAAACTTCCCTGATAGACAAGAATGAAGATGGCGAGCACTCGCGCTCTGACCCAGTCCGGCGCCAGGTTCTGTACCAGCGTATTGATAAGGGAGATGAAGACCACCCAGGCTGCGCCAGCAATCAACATGACGGGGGCGAGAGTGCTTAGCCGGTGCAAGCCACCGGTGGCGACGGTGGCCAATCCCAAGATCGCCGTGCCCGCCGACACAATCACTTCCGTCGACCACCTGGTGCGGACCGCCTGCATGATTAGAGCGCCCGCAATTGCGCCAATCCCAAAGCAGCCGAGCAAGAGTCCGTAACAGACTGCGGACGCATTCACGCTTCGGGAAAGCGATGGCAGTAACGCGAAAAGTCCGCTGGAAAGGAACAGGACTACGCCGGTGCGAAGCAACACGGTGAGGATTGCGGGAGAGTGTGTGACATAGCGGATTGCGGCGACGGTGGCTCCACTCAGCGTTTCCGGTGGGGTCGTCCGCTTGCGAATGGGCCTTTTCCATTTCGCAACCACCAGAATGACTCCGATGAACGAGACAACATTCGCCACAAATGCGGCGGCGACGCCGGCGGCAGCTATGAGTGCGCCGGCAAGCGCCGGCCCGACCGCGCGAGCAAGATTGAATTCGATTCCGTTCAGCGCTGAAGCCGCGGCGAGGTCGCGCTTGGGCACGAGTTCAGGGAGAATCGCGCTCCAAATCGGCATTTCAAAGGCATCCCCGGCCGAGAGCGCAAAGGTCAACACCAGCAGCAGCCAGGGCGACATAAGACCAGCGATGGTCAAGACGGCGAGAAGCAGCGCGACGCCCATCATCCACGACTCGGCGGCCAGAACCAGCTTGCGGCGGTCGAAGATATCGCCGGCGGAACCGGCGGGAAGGGCGAACAGAAAGTAGGGGAGTGAGGCGGCGGTTTGGGTGAGCGCGACGTAGATTGGCCCAGCTCCGAGGGACACCATCAACCAGGCAGCGCCTACGTTCTGCATGAACGTGCCGACATCGGAGACCACATCTGCAAGCAACAGATGACGGAACGTCGGCACACGCAGGGGCTGCCACAGGGTCGGGGAATCTTGAACTCCCACGTTCTTTTGAGCGGTATCTGTCAATTTGGCCGTGCCTAGTGTCTTACTTTATGACGTGTCGGGCAAAACGTCGAGGATTGGGAGCGGTTGCCACGAGGCGATGGGCCGAAGGGGAAGGGTGACAAGCCCGACCTGTCTGGAGGTGCCTGGTGCTTAGAGTGAAGAACCTACGGCGGCGTGGCTGCTGTAGGGGATTGCTTCGTCTTTCTCTTCTTCGGGCAGTGTGACTTCCTCCCATAGGGTTTTGTCGCGGAGGATGCGGGAGACCAGGGCGGTGTGCATGGCGTGGCCGGCGCGGTCGGCTACGATCCTGCCGAGGATCGGTTTGCCCAACAGGGCCAGGTCGCCTACTAAATCAAGAACTTTGTGGCGGACGAACTCATCTGGAAAACGCAGTGGGCCGTTTTCGATTCCGTCGCGGGTGAGCACGATGCAGTTGTCGCGGGATGCGCCGCGGATGAGGCCCATGTTGCGCATGGCTTTCTCGTCCTCGCGGGAGCCGAAGGTGCGGGCGGCGGCGATCTTGCGCAGGTAGCTGCCGTTGGAAAGCTCCACCTGGAACGTTTCTTTGCCGATCAGCGGGTGAGGGAAATTTATGGAGTAGGAGACCGAGTAAGTGTCGGCGGGATGAACTGCGATGAATTTGTTGCCTTCGCGCATCTCGACTTCGCGAAGAATCTTTAGATATTTTCGCGGGCGGCGCTGTTTGCGGATGCCGGCCTGCTGGATCAGCTCAACAAATGGAAGAGCGCTGCCGTCGAGGATGGGGAGTTCGAGGTTGTCGAGTTCGACGATGGCGTTGTCGATGCCCAGGCCCATGAACGCCGAGAGCAGATGCTCGGTGGTGGAGATGAGCACGCCTTTCCTCATAAGGCTGGTGGCGTAACTCACGCGGGCGACGTTGCGGCCACTGGCTTGGATATCGAATCCATCAAGGTCAACGCGGTGGAAGACGATTCCCGTTCCGGGAGAAGCCGGGAGAATTCGCATGGATACTGGCGCGCCGCTGTGGAGACCTACTCCACTGCATTCCACGGCCGAGCGGACTGTCTGCTCTTGAGTCAAGGGTGCCTGCGTATGTCCCGGTGAATGAATAGATTACAGCGGGAGCGCGAGTCTTGACTGTGGCAAAAAAGCCACAGTGCGTGGCGAGAAGCCGGGGGAACCGAGTTGATCAAGGGCTGGCTTAGTGCTAAACAGAGGCGTGTCAGTGAGTTATGTTGGCGTGGACAGGCCTGAGACGGGAATCCGCTGCCGGGTTACTTCAGTGTTTCCCCGGTGCCTTGTTTGGGTCGTAGCTGGAATTGGGATCGAACATGGCTGGGTTGAGGCCTTGATTAATATGTACCCCGCTCGCAAAGCGCTGTGATTGCATGTCTCCGTTGAAGTAGCGGGTGAAGCCCCACGCCACCATGACGCCCTGCACCTGGCGGTAATTGTCGAAGATCTCTTCCTCTAGGTTGCGCTCTTTGTCTATGGGATCACGCCACAAGTAGCTTTTCTTGATTGGGAGGTGGGTTTCGATGTCGAAGAAGAGGCTTACGGCTTCGTTCTTCGCATTGATCAGGGTGATGCGCTGGGCGGGAAGGTTGCCGGCCAGAGCGTTGCCGTCATAGAAGAGGGCTACGGTGGGATCGCTGGCCCAGGCGCGGAGGACGGTGTCGAGGGAGAATCTGCGGCGGCGGAGATAGTCTTCGAGCTCGTTCTTCTCTACCGGATGCGGGCCCTTGTAGGTGAGTTCGTAGCCTTTGTCGCCGATGTAGAGATAAGCTACATCGCGCTGCTTCGTGACTTCGATGCGCTCCTTGTCGGGATATTCTGTGAAACGCCAGAACAGTACACCGTTGCTGGTGGGGCGGCCGTGATAGAAGCTGTAGGTGCGGCCCTCCTGCTGCATGTCGCGGAGGTTGAGGTAGGCCTGGCCGCCGAGAGCCTGGATTGCCTGGTCGATGAGTGCACGGGCTTTGCGGACGTTTTCGAGATCGTTTCCGCGGTCGGCGGGATTGGACGCGTTCGTTGCGGCAGGCGCGCCGGAAGATAGCTGTGGGCTTTCCTGGGCTGCACAAGAGCCGGTCCGCCCAAGGCACGTCACCGCAAGCGCCAACACAGTTATGAGAGGGAGATGCTTCATTCAGCCGGTAGTGTGATGCTCTAATAGGGAATTGTAGCTGCTTGCGGCACTGCGCGTGACCAGCCTACAGCAAAGCGGGCGGGGACTCCTTTGGCTTCGCTCAGGACAGGTCCGCTCCACATTCATTTATTTGGATGCAGAAAAGGCGTGCGGCGTAAGGCTCAGGCCGAATTTCGTTTTCCAACTAGCCCACCAGCACGGCTCCGCCGTTTACGTTGAAGACTTCGCCGGTGATGAAGCTGGCGTGCTCGGTGCACAGAAAGAGAACCGGGGCGGCTATCTCCTCGGGTGTGCCTACGCGGCCCATGGGAATCGTGCGCCGGATCTCGTCTCCGCTTTTGGGGTCATCGAGCGCGGGTCTTGACAGGTCTGTGTCGACCCAGCCGGGGGCAACCGAGTTGACGTAGATTCCGGCGGACGCCAGTTCCGTGGAAAGGGTTTTCGTCATGCTGATCAGGGCGCCCTTGCTGGCGGAATAGTCGCAATGAAAGGCTTCCCCGCGCTGGCCGCTGGTGGAACTGATGAGGACGATGTGGCCGGCTGCTGTGCCGGTTCGCGGCTGGGCTTTCATTTGCGCGACCGTGTGTTTGACTAGACCAAACACTGCGTCGAGGTTGATGGAAAGAGTGTTGCGCCATTGGTCGTCGGTCATTTTGTCGATGGCAACGTCTTCGACGGGCCAGACGCCGTGGTTGGCGACTAGGATGTCGAGGCGTCCGAAATGCTTGACGGCTTCCGCGACGAGAATGCGGGCAGACTCGGCGTCGTTGAGATTGCTGGCGACGGCGTGGCAGTTGGCCTTGCCGCATTCTCTGGCCAGCGCTTCGGCTTGCTCGCGGGCTTTTTGATAGTTGAAGACAACTTTTGCGCCGGCTGCGGCGAAGAGACGGACCGTGGCTGCGCCGATGCCGCGGGAACCGCCGGTGATTAGGGCTACTTTGTTGGAGAGCGAGAGAGAAATGGACATGGATAGTAGTTTCTAGTTTCCTGTTTCCAGTTGCAAGTCGGGCAGATCGGGAGGAACTAGATTTGCCCCAGACGCGCAGGGGCGTTTCCTAGTGCTTAGCGTGTGACTGCTGCTAAGATTTGCGACGTGACAACAAGAATTCGTGTGACCGTTGTCCTAGTACTGAGCTTGTGCTCTGTGATGCACACGACTGCAAGCACAGTCTTAGTGTTTGTTTCTCCACAGGAGGCTGTGATCGCCGTTGACAGCCTTTCTAACAGACTAGAGGGAGGTCGCCCCCGACTGGCTTGCAAAATAGTTCGGGTCTCGAACCACATGCTTTTTGTGGCGACTGGAATAGGAATAGCAGAGTATCCTCCTTTCGATTCCTACGACCTAGCCAGAATCAGCAGCACTAATAGTCGGAGCCCTCACGAGGCGGCCTTGAAGTACGAGAGCGCAGCTTTGGAGCCACTTACGCGAGTATGGCGTGCAGGCCGTTCGCGGTATATGAAGATAGCAAAGGCAAACGGTCTTAAGGCAAGTAGTGGCCCCCAGAGTTTCATATTTGTCGGATTGGACCAAAACGGCAACGTCTCCGTCGTCGGAACTGATTTCGTTGAGGAGTCAGCCACTCCACACAACTTGCGAGCGAAAGACCTCGTAGAGTTCACTGGAAAGAACCCGAACGAAATCTCCATAGTCCGCCTCGGCGTTGTAGACGGTGTTCCGCCTGAAGCCACGATTCAAGCGTGGATTTACACAGATAAAATGGCCGTGCCTGCGGCTCTGAAGCGCGGGATAGAACTACAAATCAAGGCGACACCTAAGGTCGTCGGCCCCCCGATCTCCATCATACGATTTCTGCGCGATGGGTCAATCGATTGGGTTTCGCGGGGAATTTGCCTGTAGGGCTACCTGAAACGAACCATCCCTGGGAGCCTTAGAAACCATCCTTCGCAGACGACGCCCGCTCCGACTTTAACTCTCGCAACAGCAGCCGCACCAGCATACCGTCGAAGCCGGTGCCGCTCATTTTCGAAAGCTCGTCGAGAGCTTGCTCGGGAGTGCGGGCGGCGGCGATGGATTGTTCGGTCAGCATGTTGGCGTAGGCGTCGGCCAGGGCGATGATGCGCGACCAGAGCGGAATCTGCTCGCCTTTGGCGCCGTCGGGATAGCCCGTGCCATCGAAGCGCTGGTGGTGATGCTCGATGGCCTGGCGCATCATGGCGCTGTGGGGGAGGATGCCGGCGATTTCGGCTCCGACGCGGGCGTGCATCTTTACCAGAAAGAATTCGTCGTCGGTGAGTGGGCCGGGTTTATTCAAAATGCGTTCGGGGACGAAGATTTTGCCGACGTCGTGGATGCGGGCGGCATAGACCAGGTCGGAGGTTTCCTCCGGAGGCAGACGGAGAGCGCGGGCGAGAATCTCGGTGTAGCGCGCCACCATGTCGCCGTGGCCTGAGGTGCGCAGTTCACGGGATTCGGCGGCACGGCTGAGGACTTCGATCGATTCTTTCAGCAGCGCGACGTTGCAGTCTTCTTCGCCGCCGCAGAATTTCACCAGCATCGAACCCAGTTCTTCGAGATGCTCGGGGCCGTTGTGCTCGCGCTGCAGAAAGCCCTCGATGTAGGAGGAGATTTGTTGGCGTTGCGCGGCGAACTCTTCGCCCTCGGCAAATTCTTCGGCCGCCGACACCAGATTGCCGCCGGAGCGCTTCGAGACGTACATGCCGGCATCGGCAACACGAATGATGTCTTCGATAGAGAAGCCGTGGGTCGGGAAGCTGGCGACGCCGAAGCTGCCTGTGATGTGGTGCTCGCTCAACATGGGGTCGGTGGTAATCCACTGGCGGAGGCGCTCGGCCAGCACCTGGGCCTGCTCCGGGCCGGTTTCGGGCATGAGGATGATGAACTCATCGCCGCCATAACGCGCCACCACGTTCGACTGCCGTGACTTCTGTTCGAGCAGGCGTCCGACGCGGGCGAGCACGAGATCGCCTTCGAAGTGGCCCATGGTGTCGTTGACTTCCTTGAACTTGTCGAGGTCGATGAGGACGACGGAGAACGGGCGACCAGAGCGGGAGGCGCGCTTCCACTCCGCGGAGAGAGCCTCCCAGAAGAAGCGGCGGGTCTTAATGCCGGTCAATCCGTCGGTGATGGATTGCTGTTGCAGCTTCTGGAAGACGAAAGCATTGTGCAGGGCGGTGGCGAGCAGGTCGGCCAGGGTGTTGAGGATGAGAACGTCCTGCGGGGTGAATGCGCTTTCGTTGTGGCTTTCGATGTTCAGCACGCCCAACAACGTTTCCGTATGGATGATCGGAATGCACAGCACGGACCGCGACTCGGGCAGAATCGCGCCGATCTGGCCTTCCAATCCGTTCTGGACTAGCGCCCGTTCGCCGGTGCGGGCCACCCGTCCCAGAATCCCTATTCCCAGCGGAATCCGTTTGCCCATGGTATGCGCCGTGGCTCCGGCCTCCGCTTTGATTTCGATCTCCTTGGTGCCGTAATCGAGCAGGCCGATGCCGATGTGGTCGAAACTGAAGTTCTTTTGGATTTCTCCGACGATCTGACCAAGCAGATGTACTGGGTCGTCGCTCGAAATAGCAGTGCGGGAGATGTTGTTGAGGAACGCCAGTTGCCGCGAGCGCCGCTGTTCGTCGGCGAACAGGCGGGCATTCTCCACCGCAACCGACACCTGCCCGGCGGCGGTCACCAGCACATCCAGGTCGCGTTGCTCGAACATGAATTCCCGCGCTGTGCTCAAAGCAATCATGACGCCCGCCGGTTTGTGGCCCAGCAGAATGGGCGCTGCGCACATGCATTTGGCGGGTTGCTCGGGCCGAAAGGTGACGCCTAAACGAGTCCGCGTCTTTTCGAGGTCGGAACGGATGAGCAGCGGCTGCCCGGTCCGAATTACATACTCGGTGAAAGCATTCTCCAGCTTGCGGGAGCGCTTGGGAAGAATGCGATCGTCCTCGACTTCGAGTTCGAAGCGGATTTCGTCGCCTTCCTGAAATGCGATGTAGAAATTGCTGGTGTTGAAAATCTGTCCCAACTCGGTGTGGATGGTGCGCAGGACTTCATCCTGATCGAGGCGGGAACTGATGGCCTGGCCAATTTCGGTGAGGAGTTCGTATTCTTGCGTGCGCCGGTGAGCGTCGTGCGTGATCAGGTAGTTTTCGAGCGTGAGCCCGAGTTGGAGCGCCAGACCCACCATCAGACGCGGACCGGACGCGCCGAACGCCTTGCGTTCGGCGTGAGGAAACAGAATTACGCCGAAGGCGTGTTCGCGGGTTTGAAGGCTGACGGCAGTCAGATTGCGGATGTCTGCTTCAGTGAGTACTTTCTTGAAGTCGGCGAATGTGCCGATGGAAGGGATCGGGAGAGGCTCCGTCATCTGGGCCAGGTCACGCGCCGTGAAGAGCCCACCTTGCCGGTAAGCAAGCTCGCAGACGTACTCGCCCGCGCCGGTCGTGGTCAGAACCTCGAGGAATTCGGGGGAGAATCCGCGCTCGACTGAGGGCAACAGACCGCGCCAGCGTTCCGAGATGTAGATGACTGCGCGACGCGCGGACAAGGCGCCCGCCAGACGGTCCAACGCCGACTGCATGCTGGGGAGCAAATCGTCCGCCGAGAGCAGGCGCCGCGGGTCCGCTCCCAGGGTGGAGAGAGCAAGCGTATTTTCCTGCACCGCGTTGCGCTCGTTTTCAAACAGCACCATCACCATAGCGATGCCCAGCAGCATCTGCGGGATGGGACCGAGGACATGGCCAACGCTGCCGAACATTTCCGCTACGGGGTGGTTGGACTGAAGCGCACCCTTCAGCACCGCCCACAGCGCCAGGGAAAGCGCCAGCAACTTGAACGCGCTGGAGCCTCTGCGGTGAGCGTGCAGGTAGAAAGCCGCCGAACAATAGAGCAGGACCGCGGTCATGAAAATGACTTCGAGACTGGGTCCGTTCCGCTGTACGGGTGGCTGCATGTGGGTCCACAGATCCACGCAGGAGGCCGCAATCCCGGCCAAAGTAAGGGCTCCGTCATACCAGTGGAGACGGAACGGCCCACGGGTCAGGCGGATCGAACTGAAAATGCACATCACCATTGCGATGGAGAACAAGGAGCTGAAAAAGAACGCGGCCGGCGCCGGCGGAAAGTAGTAACGGAAAGCATCCAACGCGTAGTGGATGGAATAGCAGGCCCAGGCAATCTGCCAGGCGCGGAAGTAGGCCTGCCGGCTCTGCTGGTAGAGATAAGTGAAGAGCAGGCAGAGCAGTAAGGCGACTACTCCGGGAATGATCACGATGCTGGCAGCGATACTATTCATCAGGTCTGGAGGAGGCTTCCCGCGAAGATCGGAGTGAGCCGCTTGGGAGAAGACTGACTACTAATGTTTTCACAGCGAGGGGTGTGAACACAATAGGATTTAAGTACACTGTCCAGGGCCGTAGAATCCGTAGAATCAACCACTTATCAGGAAAATCGTTATTCTGGTCTGCTTGACGACGCTTTTCCCGCGCCCGTACCATCAAAGTTTCGCCACTTATGCCTGAAATACATTCCTCATCGTCCAAGCCGAGGGTGCGATTTGCGCCTTCGCCCACGGGATTTCTCCACGTGGGCAGCGCGCGGACTTTCATTTTCAACTGGCTGTACGCGCGGCACAACGGCGGGACGATGATCCTGCGGATCGATGACACCGATGTCGAGCGCAACACGCAGGCTTCGGTGGATTCGATTTTCGAGGGCTTGAAGTGGCTGGGCTTGAGTTGGGATGAAGTATACAAGCAGTCCGAGCGCATCGAATGGCACCGCAAGACCGCGTGGGCAATCTTCGAGAAAGGGCTGGCTTATCGCGACTTCACTCCTGCGCATACCGGTGACGCGGAAAAATCCGGAGCGCAGGGAACCTGGCTGTTCAATCCGAGGGCGCGTGAGGTTTCACGTGCAGAGAGTGATCGCCGCGCCGCGGCGGGAGAATCTTTTGCGCTGCGTTTTCGGGTGCCGCGCGAGGGCGGGCAGATGGTGCGATTTACGGACGCGGTGTATGGCGAGCAAGTTAAGGCAGCGGCAGACATCGAAGATTTTGCACTGCTGCGTTCCGACGGGATGCCTACTTATCATCTCGCCTCGTGTGCGGACGACGCCGACCTGAGAATTTCTCACATCATCCGCGGGCAGGACCATCTCACAAATACTTTCAAGCACGTGCTCATCTTCGAAGCCGCGGGATGCACGCCGCCACAGTTTGCTCACCTGCCCTTGCTGGTCGCCCCTGACGGTACCAAGCTTTCCAAGCGGCGACATGGGCCGGTAGTGAGTGTTACTACCTACCGCGATGCCGGGTTTTTGCCGGAAGCGTTCATTAACTTTCTCTGTCTGCTGGGGTGGTCGCCTAAGAATGACCGCGAGAATATGACGCTGCAGGAACTGACTGATGCTTTCTCGCTGGAAGGGATCAACCGTTCGAATGCGGTGGTGAACTTTAAGGAGCCGGCTGCGACTCTGGAGGAAACGTTCGATCCGAAAGCGGTGTGGCTGAATGCGGAGCACATTCGCGGATTGCCGGTGGAGGAGTTGAGCGCGCGGCTGCTGCCGATCGCGCGTGGGTCAGGATTCAATGTCGATGGAGCGAAGATGCTGCGGGTTGCGCCGCTGATCCGTGAGCGCATCAAGTTGTTGCGCGACGTGCTTACTGCCGCTGACTTCTTTTTCGTGGACGAACTGCCGCCCTATGATCCGGCTGAACTGGTCCCGCAGAAGGGGAATGCCGCCATGGCTTCGAAAGTGTTGGCGCGAGCGCGCGAGGTGCTGGCGGGCGTGGAATTCAAACATGATCCGCTGGATCAGGCTCTGCGCGCCGCCGCGCAGGAGTTAGGCGTGAAGGCGGGGCAAATGTTTCAGCCCATTCGCGTCGCGGTTTGCGGGCGGAAGAATGCTCCGCCGCTGTTTGAGACGCTGGAAGTGCTGGGGCGGGGGACTACGCTTAAGCGGATCGAGCAAGCCCTGCACAAGCTCGCGTAGCCGTCACGCACCTAGTCACCTAAATTCTTTTGAACAGAGGACACGGGCTCACCCAGGGTAAGTCCTAATTCACGCCGATTTTGTTGCATCCTCACCGCGTCTGCTTTTATCTACATCGAAAAGGTCTGGGTTTTCGCAGACCGAAGAAGCCTCTGCAAAGATTCTCGTCACCACCTTCACCCCAGCCACGCAGAAAGGAATTCGCCATGAAAGCCGTTCAAGTCAGCAAGCCGGGAGGGAATTTTGAAGTCGTCGAGCGTCCTACTCCGCAGCCGGGGCGCGGACAGGTGCGCATCAAGGTGGAAGCCTGCGGTATTTGCCACAGCGACGTGCTGGTCAAGGAAGGATACTGGCCGGGAATTCGGTATCCGCGCGTGCCGGGGCATGAGATTGCGGGGCGCATCGACGCGATCGGACCTGACGTCACGCTGTGGAAGCCCGGTCAGCGGGTGGGGGTGGGATGGCATGGGGGACATTGTTTCCGGTGTGATCCCTGCCGGCGTGGCGATTTCGTTCTCTGCCAGTTTCAGAAGATAACCGCCATCAGCTTCGATGGAGGCTATGCCGAATATATGGCGGTAGGGGCAGAAGCGGTGGCGGCGATGCCTGACGACTTGCCGGCGGCGGAAGCTGCTCCTTTGCTCTGCGCCGGGATCACTGTGTTCAATTCCCTGCGCAACTCTGGTGCCCGGGGCGGCGACCTAGTTGCAGTGCAGGGGATTGGAGGCCTGGGCCATCTGGGAATTCAATACGCCCGCCAGATGGGCTTTCGCACGGTTGCCATCGGTCGCGGCAAAGATAAACAGCCGCTGGCGCACAAGCTGGGCGCACACGAGTATGTGGATACGAGCGCAGGTGCGCCCGCCGAAGCACTGCAAAAACTGGGCGGAGCGCGCATAATTCTGGCGACTGCCCCGGACTCGAAATCCATCTCGGAGCTGGTCGACGGACTCGCGGGAAATGGAAAGCTGCTGATTGTGGGGGCGGGTGCGGAGTCTCTGACGGTTACTCCACTCCAACTGATTAGCGGACGCAAGTCCATCCAGGGCTGGCCTTCCGGCACAGCTAAAGACTCCGAGGACACGCTGCGGTTCAGTTCGCTTTCCGGCGTGCGCCCCATGATCGAGCGCTACCCGCTGGAAAAGGCCGCGGAGGGGTATGAACAGATGATCAGCGGGCGGGCGAGGTTCCGGGTGGTGCTCACGATGGCCGGATAGGCGGGTGCTACGGTGGAAGGGGCCTCTTCGCGCAGGATGATGATTGCTTGCGATAAGATCAAAGGGTAATGAATTCCTCTCATCCACCGAGTGAAGCTGGAGAAAAAGCTGCGGCTGCCTCGCCCTTGCCTGCTCCATCGAATTTCATCCGCGACATCATTCTTGAAGACATCAAAACCGACAAGCATGCGGGGCGGGTGCAGACGCGGTTCCCTCCCGAGCCGAACGGCCATCTGCACATCGGACACGCCAAGGCGATCTGCATCGACTTCGGGCTGGCCGATGAATTTGGCGGACATACGAATCTGCGATTCGACGATACGAATCCCGAGAAGGAAGAAACCGAGTACGTCGAGTCGATCAAGGCGGACGTGCACTGGCTGGGCTTTCACTGGGACGGGCTGTTCTACGCTTCGGATTATTTCGATCAGCTCTACGAATGGGCCGTCAAACTTATCAAGGATGGCAAGGCTTACGTTGACGATCTGACGGCCGACGAGATTCGCAAATATCGCGGCACGCTCACCGAGCCGGGCAAGGACAGTCCCTATCGCAATCGTTCCGTGGAAGAGAATCTGGATTTGTTTGAGCGCATGCGTGGCGGCGAATTTCCTGATGGATCGCGCGTGCTGCGGGCGAAGATCGATATGGCCTCGCCTAACTTGAATTTCCGTGATCCGGTCATGTACCGCATTCTGCATGCGGATCATCATCGCACCGGCAGCAAATGGTGCATTTATCCGCTGTACGACTATGCGCATGGGCAGTCGGATTCCATTGAGCGCGTCACGCACTCTCTTTGCACGCTTGAGTTCGAAGACCATCGGCCGCTTTACAACTGGTTCATTGAGCAACTGGGAATCTTTCCATCCCGGCAAATTGAGTTTGACCGGCTGAATCTGACCTATACGCTGTTGAGCAAGCGCAAGCTGCTGCAACTAGTGCAGGAAGGGCGCGTGAAGGGGTGGGACGATCCGCGCATGCCTACGCTTGGCGGGATTCGACGGAGGGGGTATACCCCTGAGGCGGTGCGGAATTTCTGCGGAGCGATTGGCGTATCAAAAACCAATGGATCGATCGAACTGGCCATGCTGGAGCACTTCGTCCGCGAAGATCTGAACAAACGCGCGCCGCGGGTGATGGCGGTGTTGCGTCCGCTGAAGGTTGTGATCGACAACTATCCTGAGAATCAAGTTGAAGAGATGGACGCGGTGAACAATCCTGAGGACGTGAGTGCCGGTTCGCGGAAAGTGCCGTTCTCGCGGGTGCTTTATATCGAGCAGGATGACTTCCGCGAAGTTCCGCCCAAGGGATACTTTCGTTTGTCTCCGCGGCGCGAGGTGCGCCTACGCTATGGCTATTTCATTACTTGCACGAGCGTGGTAAAGAACGAGATGGATGAAGTGGTGGAAGTGCATTGCACTTACGATCCGGCGACTCATGGCGGGAATGCTCCGGACGGGCGCAAGGTTAAGTCGACGATTCACTGGGTCTCGGCGGCGACGGCGATTGAGGCCGAGGTGCGGATTTACGAGAACCTTTTCAGCGAGGAAAATCCGAACGCGGTTGACGAGGGTGAGGATTTCACGGCGAATTTGAATCCGACTTCGCTGGAAGTGATCACAGACGCAAAGTTGGAGCCTTCGCTGGCTGGTGCTGCTGTCGGTAGCCGGTATCAGTTTGAGCGGTTGGGGTATTTTTGCGTTGATCCGGATTCGAAACCGGGCAAGCTGGTTTTCAATCGCACGGTGGCGTTGAAGGACACTTGGGCTAAGGTGGAGAGGAAGCAGGGCAAGGGGTAAGAACTCGTCGAAGGAAAGCCCCGGGCGGGAATTCAACTCGGAGCAGTCAGCCTGTCTAGCTCTGAAGATATATCGGCAAGGTAGGCTATAGGCTCTAGCATTAGCTGAACCTAGCTTTATTTTCACGAGCGTTCCGTTTCGGAACGCTCCGTTTGCACGGTGCGAGGTCTGCCCCGGCAAATACTGTAAGACGAAAAGCGAAACCCGTAGGTTCCTCACGCGGGGAGGTGGGCCTGTCACAAGCAGCTTACGGCAACCTACTCTTCGTCGTACAATTCAAAGCGCTGTATGCCCCGGGAGGCGTGCACTCGATAGAGCACGCGAGCGTACACCCGGCATTCACATGCACACAACTATTCTCGCCACATTTCTTGGGATCTCTCGCACGGTGGTTGCGATGTGCAGCGCCGGCATAGCAATCTTCTTTGTTGCGCTGTGGGCTGCGAAGGCCGATATCGCGCGGACCCGCGGCCTGGACAAGATCGTCGCCTTGAGTAATTTGTGTTTCGCCACACCCTTGGCGGTGTTCGGCGCCCTGCATCTCTCTGCCGCTCGGGGCCTCATGACCATGGTGCCCGAGTACATGCCGTGGCGATTGTTCTGGGCATATTTCTTCGGCTTTGCGCTGCTCGCCGCGTCTTTGAGCATTGCCACAAAGATTCAGGTGCGCTGGTCTGGCCTGCTGTTCGGGATCGCGATGTTTTCTTTTGTGGCGATGTTGGACATCCCGGGAGTTATATCGAGCCCCAGAGATAGGTTTGCCTGGACGTTGGCCGTCCGCGAGCTGTCGTTCGGGGCCGGAGGCTGGATTCTTGCGGCAGGCGCGATGGGCGAGCAAGGCCGTCGGCAAGGCGGAAACAGGCTCATCATGATCGGCCGCATTGTGATCGGCGTAGCGGCGATATTTTATGGGATTGAGCACTTTCTGCACCCAGCGAACGTTCCCGGAGTCCCGCTCGAAAAACTCCTGCCTGCGTGGATTCCGGGGCACCTGCTCATCAGCTACCTGACGGGCGCAATACTTATCGTTTCCGGGGCGTTCATTCTGCTGAACAAGAAGACGCGGATGGCGGCAACATATCTCGGCGCCTGGATTGTTCTGCTGGTCTTGTTCGTGTATGGGCCGATCCTGATCGCGTCGTTGGCCAATCCGAGCACCGACATCAAAATTGAGGGCATCAACTACTTCTTCGACACACTGCTGTTTGCCGGAGCGATTCTCGCGCTGGCCAGCGCGACGCCCCGCACCGGCTAGAATGCTGTCTTGAAATTGCAGTGTGATGCGGGTAGGCCGAGAACCTAAAATCAAAACCTTAAACGCAGAGGCCACAGGGGTTCACAGGGTAAACCGTGTCTTAGCGGTCGAGGCAGAATGAGGGTTAGTTGTGCACGTGCGGGCTTTGTGCGGGGTTAGCGTGGTGACCGGCGGGTTCTTTCACGACTTTCACTTCAAAGCTCACGGGCAAATTCTTGGGTGGATAGCAGGCGGCGTTGTCGCAGGCCTGGTAACGAAGGGTTCCCCGCATCACATATTTTCCCGGAACGACTGAGTGCAGCGGATGCACGGCGACGGCGATGGTGAAGTCTCCACTGTAGACGTTCAGCTTTTCGTCGGGTGAGAAAGGGAAAGCTCGGTCCTGGCCGGCCGGATATTCAATCTTTCCCAGGATGATGTCTGTGGGCAGGTCCATCTTCAGGGCGGTTGGAATCAGAAATTCCGACTTGGGAGTGTTCGAATTGATGTGGTAGCCGGAAGGGACGCGGAAATCCAGGTTCACCATGGTCGCCTTGCCGCGCTGGGCCGTGGTCAGCGACACTGGAGCCATCGTGAGAGATGGGGCTTTGCCTGGCGTTTGCGCGGGAGAGAGACCCGTAGCCGTTAGAGCGACGACAGTGAGCAGGACGCTCAGCCGCCCAAGACTGCGTTCCGGATTATGCGTTCTCCTTTGATTGGTTGTCATTGCGGCACTGAACCCTTTTCTGTCGCGGATGCCTGGCTGGTCGCGGGCCGGGTGTCGAGCGCTTTCTTGATCGAATCCTCGATTTCCGACTTGCCCCTGAGACCGATGATCTTGTCGACGATTTTGCCGTCGCGACCAATCAGGAAGGTTTCAGGCAAAGCGGGAACGCCGCCGTACTGGTCGCCTACCGCTTCTTTTCCGATCAGGATGGGATAGTTCACGCCCATGTCTTTGGCGAACTTGGCGATGTCGTCTTTGCTGGCGTCGTCCATGGCGACACCGACGATCTGCAATCCCTGGGAGCCGTACTTTTTTTGCAGGTCTACGAACCAGGGCATTTCGATTTTGCAGGGGCCGCACCAGGTGGCCCAGAAGTTGAGCAGAACGGCTTTGCCGCGCAGATCGGAAAGGCGCATGGTGGGGCCGTCGAGCGACTCCAAGGAAAAATCCGGAGCGACGGTGGACTGGGTTATGCGGGGCGCAGAGGCCGTGCCGTTGCGGCGTGCCTGGTGATATGCGAAATAAAGCATCAGCGCAACCACAAATGCCACCACGACCAGAGCAAGAGGGTTACGCTTCATGACGACCCCTTCATTCGAACGCTGACTCGCACGATAGCCCACATAGACGACAATGGCCAGCGCCACGGCCCCAACCAGAATTGCAATTGCAGTGCTGTTGATAACCGCACCCTCGAGCCAAACCTCAAACTTGCCTAAAAACGACAGCCAGTTCGAGATCAATGTAAACCTGCCGATCAGCAGAAGCACGCCCAGTGCAATCATCAAGCCGCCGCTAGCCACTTCAATCGCGTGCATATAGGAACGAAAACGGCTGTAGAACTGGAGAAACTGCTCCATCAGCAGCGAGGTCAGCAAAAACGGCACGGCCAGTCCCATCGAATATACCGCCAGCAGTAAAACGCCCTTACCCACCGTGTCCTGCTGGCTGGCGAAACCAAGGATTGTCGCGAGAACCGGCCCTAGGCAAGGCGTCCAGCCGAACGCGAAAGCGAATCCAATCACAAATGCGCCTGCCGGAGTGCTGCCGCCCTTCACGTTGTGCAGGCGCGCGTCGGTGTACAGCGCCTTGATCTTGAAGATGCCTGTCAGGTGCAGTCCGAACAAAATAATGACCACGCCCGCCACGCGCGCCAGCGTGTGCTTGTAGACACCCAGCACCTGGCCAAGACCGGTTGCCGCCGCCCCCAAGGCAATGAACACCACGCTGAAACCGAGGATGAATGCGATGGAATTGATCATCACGCGGCGCATCAGCTGCGCCTGCGCCGACTTCAACTCCTCCAAACCAACGCCCGAGATCATCGATACGTATCCCGGCACTAACGGCAACACGCACGGAGAAAGAAATGAAATCAGCCCCGCGAAAAATGCGGCTATCGGAACTGGAAGGGTCGACATACGGACTTATTGTACCTGTATTGTTTTTTGCCTACGTAAGATAAGACGCGTGGCGGGGGAATTAGTTTCGTACCTCGATTTACGGCGTGCTAGGCAGGTTCCGTTTCGAGCGGCGGCGGCCCTCATGGTTAAACACGGCATCGTTAAGCACGGCGCGACCTTGTTTCAGGAGTAAACTTGACGCGTAAATGGTGGATCAAGAAGGAGGCGTATGCCAATTACAGCAACTAACAGCGTTCCTATCCCCGCCAACGGTCCGGCAGGTCCAGTGTTCGATGTCGATATCGCTTCGTTCACGGGTCAGGCGACATTCCTCGACATGTTACTGAAAGTGAAGCCTATGTATATCGATCAGGACTTTAATAGGTCCTTCCAAGTGATCGATGGGGCCACGTATATTGCAGCGTTGAACGCAGATTTCGATCCCAGTGTGGTAAGCAAGATCCTGGGCCACTTCGGCGGCGACCAAAATAAACTCCAGCAAGCGATTGACTCGATCAAGGGTCAGACAACAACGCCGGGCACGGTTTTCGACGTGATCGTCAAAGCCGCGAGTTCCGCTGATGATGCTTCCAAGGCGGCAGAGCTTCTCGCGCCGACTCTTTCGCTCGCCGCCAACATGGGGACGACGATTCACTTCGGGAGCATCATTGTGAAAGAAGTGGGATATGCGTCTCCTAACGCCAAGCTCCCAGCCGCGGTACAGCCAGAGATGACTGGCCGGGGGTACGCAAGCGAACTGCCAGCGCGCAAACTGCTTGATGCGTCCGACGACTACTACCTGTCGGAAATCAAGCAGATTTTGGGTCCTGGAGGCACAAATCTCAATTCATTTTTTGGCGCGATCCTGGACGTTTTGACTCAGTGCGGGGCAACCAACATCGGTGCGCTCAGTGACCCGGTCAGGGAGACTGTTGGGGATTTCCTGGCGGTGTACTTTGCCGAGACTGATCGCAACGCCATGAGTGGCTTGCAGCAACATTCGTGGCAAAAGGACCTGCTCCACGCAACTTGCCTTGGCGGTTATGTCGCCGGGGCTGGAGGCGACATCACTCGATTCTGGGCCATGGCAACTTCGGGCAGCAGAAGCGGGATCGGCGAGACGCGAGAGGCGCGCCAGCAACTGTCCACGCAGGTGTGCAAAGCCATGGCGAAAATCAATCCCGCCGTGTGTAGTGCTCTGCAAGGCCTCATCGCGGGCGCGGGTGGGGCCTCCGGAGGCGATTTGATTCAGCAGTTGGCCGACTACCTTAATAACCCGAATTCCTCGGCGACGGTTCTCGCCAATGCGGACAAAATCTCCACGGCAGCTACCGCCTTCATGGTTGCGATTCACGACAACGCGTCGTTAATTGTGAAGTCCGGTGTCCCGTCGAACATCACAAGTGCGCCTGCTGTGAGAGTTGCCTAGCGTTCATGAGCGGGCCCTATTGCGAGGGTAGCTGGGTTGGAGCCAGGGTGGTTTCCGGCGGGCCCTGTAGAGCTTTGTGAACGAAGCTGACGGGGATGACGGCGGTCAGTGCAGCGCGGTCTCCGTCCTGCTTGACCTGCACACTGTCGAAGAGGGCTTTCACGTCGGCGTCGGTACCGCGAGTTCCTACGGACGTTTCGGCGGAGCGGGTGAGGGCGAGGAAGATGTTGACCTTGTCGGCGATGCCTCGGGCCTCGTCAGGAGACCGGGTGAAAGCTTCAGCGCGAAGGTGCACGGCGTTCGATGTAGGATGAAGCGGGCTGAGGGCGCTGCCGGAGACGACGAGCGTGGCCGGTTTGGTAAAAACTTCATTCCAGCCGGCGGCTTCGGGCGAGGCAGGATCGATGCGCGCGACCACCCACGCGAGACTGGCCAGCTGAACGTGCTTGTAGTACTGACGCAGCAGCGATGGGCCTCCGAAGGGAGAAGCGAGGCGCTTGGAGCGGTCGACCATGCCTTCGATGACCGCGGGGTCGTCATGATTCGAGGCGGCCACGGAATCGGCGCTTAGCACGGCTACGCGCAATTGGCGGCCTTCGAGCTTAATCGTGAAGATGTCGACGGAGTGATGGTTTTCGACCGACTGGGCGATCTTGCGCAGATAGGCTGTCAGACGCTCGCCGTTAAATTTCCCTTCGAGCACTTCTGAAAATCTCACTTCTGGGGACGGGCCGCCGGTGCCGCCGCCCGGCCACTTCGACGGGTAGTGGATGGCGAAGGCGGCTTTGTCGAGATCGCGCTCGAACTCGAAGCCGGTCTCGCGGATGAAGCGGTCGTATTCAGGATCGCGGATGACGGGGGGGAGATCCTTGCCCGCGTTCGCCTTGCGAGCCGCACTCAGGTTGAGATAGAAAAATGCGTCGCCCCCGGGCAGCAGGCGGGCGGGCTCGGGCGGCGCGTGCTTGCGCAGTTGGACGGCGAAAGTCACCGCCGCGGCAATCACGACGACCGCGAGGACGATGGGGAAGGTGCGCCTAATTCGCATGGAATGCGGTCAGGGAAGAAATGATAACACTGTGGGGATGGTGTGGTCAGACCTACGAGCCGGGGACGGACTTCAAGAGTGTACACGCCTGTTTGCAACAGTTTAGCGTCCGGATCCCGTCGCTCGGCCCTCAATCAAATAACAAGTGCTCTTCAGCATCCCCGAGGAACGTGGAAACTGCCAGTCACCACTGCTCACGCACATCGTCAAATTCCGCGTTGGGCGAATACGAATCCGATGCACAGTCGTGAGCGCGGACCAGGGCGGTCCGCGCTTTCGTCTGCGCTGAAGTTAGCGGTTGCGCGTGTTGGCAAGCGCCCGAAGGATGATGCGAGTGTTTTCATTGATGGCATGCCGAAGATACATGGTGAGGGCGAAAATAACGACGAGAAAGAAGAGATCGACGCGAAGCAACGAATGCAACAGCCCACCCAGAGTTTCTAGCGGGAACATGTGGAGGTGCATCCAGATGAATGCGACGACGGCGAGAATGCCAAGCACGACGACGATGATTCGAGAGAGGCGTTCCGACCTGTCTGCGGCTGCAAGGGCCTGTTGGACGAAGGCGATTTCGGCGTTCGTATTTTCGGAGTTGGGCTGTTGGAATTCGGGACTCATATTGGTTTCCTTTCGAGAGTGAGGTGTTTGCGAAGTGTCGAGACCCCATAGTGGAGACGTGACTTGGCGGTGCCGACGGGAATGTCGAGAATAGCTGCGGTTTCTTCGAGCGAAAGATCGTGCTGGTAATGAAGAAGGAGGACTGCTCGGCTGGCGGGCGAGACGTGGTCGAGAAGAGAGAAGAAGGCGGCATCTGGTGGCCCGCCCAAGTCGGGATTGGGAGTGAAGGTTTCGAGTGGAAAATCGTCGAGAGGTTGCCAGCGGTGGGCGCGTTTGAGGTGGCGGATAGCGATGCGCGAGGCGATACGGAGAGCCCAGGCATGGAAGACAGCGGGCTCGCGCAAGAACGGGAGCTTACGGAAAATTTGGATTGAAGTCTCCTGGAGAATGTCGTCGGCAAGATCGGCGCCAGCCAAGCGCGTGATGTAGCGGCGCAGCGGCGCATGGCTGTTACGGAGGAGCTGTTCCAGGGCAGCCCGGTCGCCGGCCTGGGCGAGGAGGACAAGAAGGGTTTGGTCGGAGGGCGAAAGCTCCTTCGGACGCGATGGGCCGTGCATGTTTGAAAGAGGGGTCAAAGGAAGTTAAAGTTCGGTTCCGTCGAAAAAATACGCTGGGCGAGGGCAGGACGGGGAGCTGCTGTTCGCTGAACGGGCGTGTTCGGTATTCGGCATCCTGTTCGAGCGCCCCGTGCTCATTTTCCGCAAACACGGCCCGGTTAGCGCATCGTGAGCGTCCCTGGAACTCTCCGGTGCCTTATCTACCAAAGCAATTTGCTGAAACTCGGGGTGGAAATCTACTCCTATAATGATCATCGTTCGGCTCCTTTCTGCCGAGCCTGTTGGTTGGCTAAGCACTACCAACCTTACTCGGCCGTGGGAACCGACATTGTCATGAAAATCAATAGCGCTCTTTGACCATCACTCTGGCTCTGACCGGGCGGAGCGTGGGTTCGCAGTTGGTCGGTGAGCGTTACCGCCGCAATAAAGACTACGACCGCCAGGACTATGGGGGAGGTGCGCCTAATTCGCACGGAATGCTGTCAGGGGAGAGATGATAACACTGTGGCGAGGATGGGGTCAGGAAGCTGCAGCTCAGGTTGAACTCCAGCGAACGGGAACCGAGTGAGTGAGAATGATGGTCTGGATTCGTCTTGTGCTAGTATGCGTTGGCTTTTGAAAGGAGCCTCAATGATGATGAAGCGCATCAACTTTTTGCTTGGATTCACGCTGGTTGTGGGAGTGATGCTGGGCATGCTGGGTAGCCGGATATCGAGCGCGCAGGATAAAGATAATTTGAAGGGCGGCAAGATTCTTCAGCGGATCGAACTGAAGGGCGCGCCGGGATGGGAAGCGATCCTGGTGGAGCGTCCCCTGCCAGCAGGTGCAGAGAGCGGCAAGCACACGCAAGCGGGCAACGAGATTGTGTATATCCAGGAAGGCTCGGTGATCTTTGAGGCGCAGGGCAACCCCGCCGTGACGCTAAAGCCCGGCGACTCGTTCACCACGGTCGACGGCCAGGTGCACAATGTGAAGAATGCCAGCAGCAGCGCGCCCGCAAAGGCGTTGGCCTTCTATGTGGCTAAGAAGGGCGCTCAGCTGGAGGAGCTCTCAGTTCCAGCGAAATAAGAATGGCAAAGCGTTCAGGGGACCATTGCTAGAGCACGGGATAGGGTCAATGAGCGAAATCCCCTGATTGCGGAAACTATCGTTGGTCGCTTCGAGGATTCTCAAGCCACCGCAACGGCACGGATCACGACAGTCACGTCACCGGAGGGTCGGGGGCTGTACATGGGAAAGAACGTGCCGTACCCCGAAGGTCTATGCTTACGCAGGCCGTCCCGCCCGTGGACTTACGGTGACATTCGAGATCAAGCGGTACAAATCGCTGCGAATACTGCGACGCAATTCATGGCTGCGTCGCACGCTTCGCGCTGAAGATGCCCTTGAAGCTCTCGCGGTACTGAAGGAAGACCAGTACCCACAGTACACAGGCCACCAGAGCCGGGGCAATGCTTGCCGGCGCAAGCGTCAGGTGAAACGCAAGGATGTTGTAGAGTTCCGCCGCCAACGCTGTCAGCGCAAGGGGCACGAAGTAGCCGGAGAGTAGCAGCAGTCCACCAAGGACCTGCACGGCGAAAAAGAACGCAGCAAAGTGCGATGCGCTGACGGCCACAAAGAACTGGATTGCCAGCGGATTCGTCGGGGGCGGCTGGTGGATGAAGTTGAGAAATCCATTCAACCCAAAGACCGTAAACATAAGGCCCAGTAGATAGCGAGCAACAATTGAAGTAGTTTTCATGTGTGTCCTCTCTAGATAGTCTGCGCGTGCGTCTGCACGGCCTGAAGATGTGGTGCAAGAAACGCGTTCCGGTCATGCCCCTGGTTCAGGACGCTGGTCCCCCCTGCGGTGAGGAAGGTCGCGTCGGTCACTCCAAGAAAACCAAATACGGACCGCAGATAGGGCTCCACGAAATTGAACGAGGCCATCTGCGTCTGGGCGTCGTAGATCCCGCCGGTTGCGATAATGAAGGTCGCCTTCTTGCCGATGATCAGGCCCTTCGGCTTTCCGGCCGCGTAGGAGAAGGTCCTGCCGACTCGAGCGATCTGGTCGATCCATAGCTTGAGCACGGAGGGCACGCCGAAGTTATGCATCGGCACTCCGATGACGTACTCATCGGCCTGCTCCAATTCGGCGAGCAGGGTGTCGGAGAGCGAAAGCAGTTTCTTCTGCTGCGGAGTGCGGGCCTGTTCCGGCGTGTAGACGGCCCCGACCCATTCCGCATTGATCGGCGGCATTGCTGTAGCGTTGAGGTCGCGGTCAATCACCCTTCCATCCGGGTGCGCAGCCTTCCATCGAGTGACGAACGCAGCGGTCAGCTCGCGGGAGACTGAGCGACCATAGAGTGGACTGGAATCGATATGAAGAAGTGTTGACATTGAGAACTCCTCCTACGAGACATTTGACGCTTAATAAACATATGTCGATTCAAAGAAAATAAACAAGTGTCGCTTTGGTCCGTAAGGAGGTATCCTTTCATCAATATAGAAATGGCCCAGCTCCTCCAACCCGAGACCGGAGCGACGGATCCGCGCATTCTGCGCAGCCGCCGTATGCTCATGGACTCACTAGCCAAGTTATTGATAAAAAAGGCTTTTGAAGACATCTCCATTCAGGAGATCGCAGACGAGGCGACGCTGAACCGCGCCACCTTTTACCTGCACTATCCAGACAAGAATGCGCTGCTTCAGGCCATGACAGAATCACGGTTCCGCGATCTGATACAGCGCCGCGCCATCACCTTTAGCGGCTGCAAAGGAGCACTGCGCGCCATTGCACTCGGCGTCTGCGACTATCTTGCGGAGTCCACAGGTTGTCCCAGTCAGTTGGCTCGGATATCGCTTGAAGGCTCCATCATCCCGGTCGTCGAGGGAATGTTCAAGGAAGGCCTTGCCCTTCACGGAGTGGCACCTGGTGTCGATGAGGCACTGCTGGCGACCACCGCGGCCTGGGCAGTTTTCGGAGCCGCGCGCCGCTGGTTTCAGACCCCCAACCGTATCCCCGCCGAGGAGATGGCAGCCAGGATTGAAACCATGGTGAGTCCGATCCTTTTCGGCGACTCTCAATAGCTGAAGAGTGGCGACACTAAAGCTTCGTTATTGATTTGCAAATCGCTAGTGAAACAGTTGGCATAATGTCGCCATCTCACTCATTGACCCGTGTCTTACGACTTGAATTGCTCTTCGTCAAGACAGGCCTGTTGCGTGGAATTTGCCCGTTGTGATAACTTAGCTAATTGTCCCGGACATCTTGAAGGGATTGAGGGTCTACTTGTGCCCGGAAAGGTACTTGTCCCCGAATGCTGGCGTAGCTCAGTCGGTAGAGCATCGGTTTTGTAAACCGAGGGTCGGGGGTTCGAATCCCTTCGCCAGCTCCAGCATATGAAACGCAGGACATGAATTAAGTTTCCGGCAGGCAGCGGAACTCTTAGGTGGCGCAACAGGTTTTTCCAAACGCACTTCATCTGGAAATAATATTCGGAACTTTTCCGGCGTGCAGTGATCTTCGCGCGGTAAATTCATAGGCGCGATTCTTGGTTTCCCTGATTTGCGAGGTTTGCGAAAATCGAGTCTGGTGGGCCCGAAGTAGAAGTGTGCTGCATCGGTCCGGATTCGCGAGTTTGCCTGCTGGATGAGCGCAACGGCTGCATCGCCCGGCGGTTTTGCACAGGTGGGTGAGTGGTTAAAGCCAACAGACTGTAAATCTGTCCCTCCTAGCGAGGTACGAAGGTTCGAATCCTTCCCTGTGCACCATGTTTCGTAGCACCAGAATTTATTGAAACAGTTTCGAGTGCGGCGGGAATTATGAGTCGCTTGGCGATGGCGTTGATTGCGTACCTGGTGTTGGCTGCGCTCGCGTATACCACGCTGAGCGATACGCGGATCCGGTTGCTCACGCTGCTGATTCTGGGGCTGTTCGCCTTCAAGAGCTGGGTGCGGCGTAAAGATGTAATGCACCGGGATGGCGACGGGGAGTCGGAGTGAAGGTTTAGCTGAGAGCTGACGCTTTCGAAGGTGACGGCGGACAGCTGGGTTTCAGGCCGATGTAGCTCAGTTGGTAGAGCACTCCCTTGGTAAGGGAGAGGTCACCAGTTCAATCCTGGTCATCGGCTCCAGAGATTGGTGAAGAGTCAAAGAGCGTCGAGGCAGTAAGGGCGGGAGTAACTCAGTGGTAGAGTCACAGCCTTCCAAGCTGTTGGTCGCGGGTTCGATTCCCGTCTCCCGCTCCAGAGTTTTGGTTCAGGTGTGAGATGGGCTTCGAGCAGGCGACGATCAAGATCGAGAGGCAGCAGGAATTCGGGAAGCTGCAAGCTGCTGTGGAGCAGGCTTTCCTGCCCGAGAAGGTGGAGCGGTTCCTGAAGCAGTTGGACCGCAAAGGAATTCGCGTCCGGGAGTTTGACGCGGTGCTGGCGGCCCGATTGCTGGAAGAAGTCACGGGCGGGGCCAAAGTTGGATCGGCGGCGGGAAAAGACTTAAGCGCGTGGCAGCTGTATCAGGCGCTGCCGCTGTCGGACCAGGCGCAGATGCGGGAGTTTTATTTGTCGAAGCTGGAAACGGTCGACACGGCGCTGCGGCACAAGTTTAAGAAGCTGTATCAGTATTACTGAACTGACAAGCGAGGCACGGCATTCTATGGCGAAAGAGAAATTTGATCGCAATAAGCCGCACTGCAACGTAGGGACGATTGGTCACATTGACCATGGCAAGACCACGTTGACGGCGGCCATCACGAAGGTTTTGCAGAAGCACAATCCGAAGATTGTGTTCCGGTCGTTTGATTCGATTGATAACGCTCCGGAAGAGAAGGCGCGTGGAATCACGATCGCGACGGCGCACGTCGAGTACGAGACGGCGAACCGGCACTACGCGCATGTCGATTGCCCGGGGCACGCGGACTACATCAAGAACATGATCACGGGCGCGGCGCAGATGGATGGCGCGATTCTGGTAGTGGCGGCGACCGATGGCCCGATGCCGCAGACGCGCGAGCACGTGCTTTTGGCGCGGCAGGTTGGCGTGCCTTACATTGTGGTCGCACTCAATAAATGTGACGCTGTTGACGACCCTGAATTGCTCGACCTGGTTGAGCTCGAAGTGCGCGAGTTGCTGAAGAGCTACAAGTTCCCCGGCGACGATGTTCCTGTCATTCGCCTCTCTGCTTTGGGCGCGTTGAATGGCGAAGAGAAGTGGGAGAAGCAGATTGACGCGCTGATGGAGGCGGTGGACAAGAGTGTGCCGCAACCGGCGCGTGAGTTGGACAAGCCGTTCCTGATGCCGATTGAAGATATTTTCTCGATTCAGGGCCGCGGCACGGTGGTCACGGGGCGTATCGAACGCGGCAAGGTGAAGGTTGGCGAGGAAGTGGAAATCGTTGGCTTCCGCGAGACGCGCAAGACGGTTGTGACCGGCGTGGAAATGTTCAAGAAGCAACTGGACGAAGGACTGGCGGGCGACAACGCTGGGCTGTTGCTGCGCGGCATTGCGAAAGAAGATGTGGAGCGCGGAATGGTGCTGGCCAAGGGCGGGTCCATTACTCCTCACACCAAATTTAAGGCCGAGGTTTACATCCTGACGAAGGAAGAGGGTGGAAGGCATACACCGTTCTTCAAGGGATACCGTCCGCAGTTTTATTTGCGGACCACCGATGTGACCGGAGTTGCTGAGCTTCCCGCGGGCACCGAGATGGTGATGCCGGGGGACAACGTCTCACTGGTGATTGAGTTGATCACGCCGGTGGCGATGGAGAAGGGCTTACGCTTTGCCATTCGCGAAGGCGGGCACACGGTAGGAGCGGGGACGATTGCGGAGATTGTACAGTAGCGCGTCGAGTTTTCGGAGCGCCAGATGGCATGGCGGGAAATGAAGAGCGTTGTTGAGTGGGCGGGGTTGTTCGCGTTCGCTTTGCTCTTCTGGGTGCCCTGGGGAACTCTGATTCGTTGGGTGAAGGAAGACGTCAAGAAGCCCAGTAGAAGAGATGTTATTTGAAGGATTTGAGCTAGAAGCTTAAGAGCTTAGGAGCGGTTTTCATGCCCCGAGAGATTGTTACGTTACAGTGCGGTGATTGCAAAGAGCGGAATTATTCGACCACCAAGAACCGGAAGACGACGACGGAGCGGCTGGAGTTCAAGAAATTCTGCCGCCGTTGCCGCAAGCACACGCCGCACAAGGAAGTGAAGTAGCAGTGGCCGGTGGCTAGTGGTCAGCAAAGCCAAGGCGGTTTTGATTTCTGGCCACTGATCACTGGACACTGATCACTAGGTTTTAGGGGCGTAAGCTCAACGGTTAAACTGTCGGTCTCCAAAACCGAACTTGGGGGTTCGAATCCCTCCGCCCCTGCCAGAATTTTTGGGAGGAAGTTGGGAAGGTTGGAAGCAGTATGGCAGTGGAGACAAAAAGAAGATGGCAAACTCAATCGTGACCGCCGGCGAAAATTTCGGAGACCGGCTGAAGTCCTGGCCGGAGCGGGTGAAGTCGTTTTACAACGACGTGCGCACCGAAATGCGCAAGGTGACATCGCCTTCGTTCAAGGAAGTTCGCGCCACCACCGCGGTGGTGGTGGTCACGGTATTTATTTTTGGCGTGTATTTTTTCATCATCGATAACGTGATCCAAAGGGGCGTCAACGCCTTGTTCAGCTATTTCGGGAACCACTAAGGCAAAACGCGCAGGCCGGAGCTTAACTTGATCATGCAAGACGAAGAAAAAAACGACGCAGCCCCGGGCGGGGAACCGACGCCCGGCGCTGAGGGAGTTGCTGCCACCAGCGAGCCGCCCCGCAATCCGAACATGAAGTGGTACATCATCCACTCTTATTCCGGGTTTGAGCGCAAGGTGAAAGAGTCGCTGGAGTCGCGCGTGGCCGCTTTCGGTCTGCAGGAGAAAATCGGCAAGGTGCTGATCCCGACCGAATCGGTCACCGAAGTACGCGGCGGCAAGAAGTATACGTCGGAGCGCATGTTTTATCCGGGCTATGTGCTGGTGGAGATGGACATGGACGATCACGTCTGGCACGTGGTGAAATCCACGCCGCGCGTGACCGGGTTTGTGGGCACCGGACAGCAGCCCACGCCGCTTTCCGACGAAGAAGTGCAGCACATTGTTTATAAAGTCGCGGACAGCCGCGAGAAGCCCAAGTTGAAAGTGAAGTTCGAGAAGAACGAGACTGTGAGAATTTCCGAAGGGCCGTTTGCGACCTTCCAGGGCATTGTGGATGAAGTGAATGAGGACCGCGAAACATTGAAAGTCATGGTGACAATTTTCGGGCGGTCGACACCGGTGGAGTTGGAGTTCAACCAGGTGGAGAAGGTGGCTTAGGGGTTGTATGGGTATCTTTTCGGCAAAATTGCGGGTGTGGAATCCAGCGAATTCAACGCTGGCCGAAGAGATTGAAGTGATGGTCGATACCGGCGCTTCTTACAGCTGGATTTTGCGAACTCGGCTTGAGCTGTTGGGTGTACGCCCGGTTCGGAAAATGCAATTCCGCACGACTGAGGGACGTACGATTGAGCGCGAATTGGCGCCAGTCTTTGTGGCAACGGACGGTTTTACTGGCGGGGATAACGTTGTCATGGCAGAGCCCGGAGATATGGAAGTAATGGGCGCACACACGCTGGAAAGTCTTGGCATCACGGTGGATCCAGTTGCCAAGAAGCTGGTTCCGGCGGTCGGGCTGGCCTTGACTGCGATTCAAATTCGACAAGGATAGGGTCGTACAGAAGATTATGGCAAAGAAAGTTACGGGTTTCGTAAAGTTGCAGATCGCGGCGGGCAAGGCGACGCCGGCGCCTCCGGTTGGGCCGGCACTCGGTCAGGCGCAGATCAACATTATGGAGTTCTGCAAGCAATTCAACGCCCGCACCAACCAGAAAGAGATGGAGGGGTTGATCATCCCCGTCGTGGTGTCGGTTTATAGCGACCGTTCTTTCACCTTCATCACCAAGACGCCGCCGGCTTCGATCCTGTTAAAGCGCGCCGCTGGGATCGCCAAGGGATCGGGTACGCCCAACAAGGACAAGGTTGGCAAAGTTACGTTGAAGCAGGTGGAAGACATCGCTAAGCAGAAGATGCCTGACCTGAATGCTGCTTCCATCGATACGGCGGTCAAGAGCATTCGCGGGACGGCGCGTTCGATGGGGATTGAAGTGGTTGGGTAGTGGCTATATGCCGACGAGACGCCGGCGCTACAAGTACTGGTCGAAATCACCACGGCTCTCCGGAATGACGAAGAGCGGTGGGAGACGAGGAAAGCACGATGAAAAAAGAAGGAAAGAACATCGCCAAGGCCCATGCGGCAGTTGAGAAGCGCCCCTACATTCTGCAGGATGCGGTTCCGCTGCTGCAGAAAGTGAAGTTCGCGAAATTTGACGAAACCGTGGAGATCACGCTGCGGTTGGGAGTCGATCCTAAGCACGCCGACCAGATGGTGCGCGGCACGGTGGTGCTGCCGCACGGGTTGGGTAAGTCAAAGAAAGTTTTGGTGATCGCTTCCGGTGACAAGATTAAGGAAGCCGAGGCTGCGGGCGCCGATTTCTTTGGCGGCGAGGAGATGGTCGAGAAGATCACGAAAGAGAACTGGACGGACTTTGACGCGCTGATTGCTACTCCCGACGTAATGAAATCGGTCGGGCGGCTGGGCAAGATTCTCGGCCCCAAGGGATTGATGCCGAATCCGAAGACCGGAACGGTTACCGTCGACGTGGCCAAGGCGGTGCAGGAAGAGAAGGCCGGCAAGGTTGAGTTCCGCACCGACAAGACGGCGCTGGTGCACGTGCCGGTGGGGAAAATTTCGTTCCCGCCCAACAAGTTGATCGACAACGCTACGGTGCTGATCACCAGCGTGATTAAGGCCAAGCCGTCGGTGGCCAAGGGCAAGTACATCAAGGGCTGCACGCTGAGTTCGACCATGGGGCCGGGGATCTTGCTGGATACGGCTCCGATTGAGGCTGCGGCCAAGGCTTAAGTATGAACGGCGTGTGGCGGCGAGACGCCGCCATAACAGCCGCCGGGACGGCGGCGCTACCCTGTGAATCGAGGAAGAAGGAAATGCCAGTTACTAAAGCACGCAAGAAAGAACAGGTCGAGAAGCTGAGTGCGGAGCTGAAGAATGTATCGAACGCGGTTGTGGCCACCTACAGCAAGCTGACCGTGGCCAAGGATTACGAACTGCGCAAGGCCCTGCGGGGCGCGGGCGCGAAATATCAGGTGGTAAAGAATACGCTCGCCGAACTGGCGGCCAAGGGCTCCAAGATCGAGGATGGGTTGAAGAACCTGACTGGCGTGACCTCGATTGCCTACACTACGGGCGATCCGGTGGCCATGGCCAAGGCGCTGACCAAGTACGCCAAAGACACGCCGGAGTTTACCTTTAAGGTGGGCGTAGTCGAGGGCCGGGTAATTTCGATCAAAGAGATCGAAGCGCTGGCCAGCATGCCGTCGAAGGAAGAGATCCATGCCAAGCTGCTGTTCCTGATCAGCTCTCCGGCGCAGCGGTTGGTGACGGTGATGAATGCGGTGGGACGCGATGTGGCGGTGGTGATTGGGCAGGGCGTAGAGAAGGGCAAGTTCGCCGGCGACGCACCTGCTGGTGCCCAGGCTTAAGAGCCGGCGGGACGCCGCGCTACAAAAGAATTTGGTTATCTGAAAGTCAGGGGTTGCGCGGTTTTGATCCGGGCGTTGTCTGGCGCCGGGAGATGGGCCTGACGCACTGGAAACCCGGCCAAGGATGACGAAAGCAAGAAAATTCATACTTGAAAAGTGGAGAAATCAACATGGCAGACCTGCAACAGTTGGAAGATTCAATCGTAGGGTTGTCGCTGCTGGATGCGGCGCAGCTGGTGAAGAAGCTGGAATCGCGGCTGGGCGTTTCGGCGGCAGCGGCGGCTCCTGTGGCGGCGGCGGGCGGCGGTGCGGCAGCGGCGGGTGCGGCTCCGGCGGAAGAGAAGACGGAGTTTACCGTCGTCCTCAAGGAAGTCGGCGCCAATAAGATCAACGTAATCAAGGCCGTCCGCGAGGTCACCAGCCTGGGTTTGAAGGAAGCCAAGGAACTGGTGGATGGAGCGCCCAAGAGCATCAAGGAAGGCGTTTCCAAGGACGAAGCCGAGACCATCAAGAAGAAGTTTACCGAGGCTGGCGCTGTTGTCGAAGTGAAGTGACGCCGTTTAGCGGGGCGTGAGCGAAGCGGGAGCCCCGCTGGCGTCATCCTGAGCGTTCTTCGCGAAGGATCTCTGCCGTCCGGAATGCTCGTCCTGACGCAGGACGCACTTCAAGCGGTGCAAGTCTCAAACATATTCACGTTCTGGTTGTGAAGCCGGGGCGGTGGTGTTAGCATCTATATGACACCGCTTCCCTTGGCCTCACTCAATCGCGGGCGAGACCCGCAGGGAAGCTTGGGCACTGTTCCGCGGGCAGGCGGAACGGAAACGGCCGAAGGAACTGGCGCGAAAGATTACAAATTCAGATTGGCGAAACGCCTTGCACGGCGTCCGCGGGAAGACTATTCCCTGCGGGCGCCCGTCGTGTTTTCCGGCTTAAACAGGTTCACAGCAACGTCTTAGCAGCGCGGCGCGATGGGCGCCCCACATTCCGCGGGTAATCGCAGCGCACGGCTGCGCCTGACATTGGGAGTTTCTTGACGATGAAGAATAATGCCTTCCGTAAACGTTTCGATTTTTCAAAGATTCCAGCCACCATCCAGATCCCGAATCTGATCGAGGTGCAGAAGCGCTCCTATGACCGCTTCCTGCAGATGGACAAGCTGCCCAGCGAACGCGAAGACGGCGGATTGCAGGCAGTGTTTCAGTCCGTCTTCCCGATCACCGACTTCCGCAACGTATCACAACTGGAGTTTGTGGATTACGCCATTGGTAACTGGGAGTGCAAGTGCGGCCACCTCAAGGGCCTGCATCACCTGCGCACCACTTGCAAGAACTGCGGCAACACCGTCATCACGGACCCGTTTCATCCCGGAGACGTACTGTGCCAGAAGTGCGGCACCTATAACGCCAACACGCCCGACTTCTGCAACAAGTGCGGCGACCCGGTCGGATTGCAACTGAAGTACGACGTGGCTGAGTGCGAGGAGCGCGGCATGACCTACTCCGCACCGCTCAAGGTCACGATGCGGTTGACGATTTTCGACAAGGACGCAGAGACCGGCAACCGGTCGATCCGCGACATCAAGGAACAGGAAGTGTTCTTCGGCGATGTGCCGCTGATGACACAGAACGGCACCTTTATTATTAACGGCACTGAGCGCGTGATCGTCAGCCAACTACACCGCTCGCCCGGCGTGTTCTTTGAGACTGCCAACAACCGCACCTATTTCCTGGGCAAGATCATTCCCTACCGCGGATCGTGGGTTGAGTTCGAGTACGACCAGAAGAACGTGCTGTACGTTCGCATTGACCGCAAGCGCAAGTTCCTGGGAACGATCTTTCTGCGCGCTCTCGGCCTGCGTTCCGGCGAAGACATTCTGCGATCGTTTTACACCGTGGATCGCATTGCGATTAAAGACAAGAAGCTGTTCTGGACGCTTGACCCCGCCAGCGAGAAGCCCACGAACCTGCTGGGCATGAAGCTGGCGCACAGCATCAAGAACAAGGCAGGGGACGAGATTGCGCACTCCGGGCGCAAGCTCAATGTGCAGACGCTGAAGGACATTCAGAAGGCGAAAATCTCTGAGATCGAAGTGGACATCACCGATCTCGAGGGCGCATGGGCGGCCGCCGACGTGGTCGACACCACCACGGGCGAAGTGCTGCTCGAAGCCAACACCGAACTGAATGCCGACAAGGTCTCGAAGATTCTGGACTCCGGCGTGGTGGAGATGAGCCTGTTCTTCCCCGAGCGCGACGATGTTGGCACGGTGATCAGCCAGACGCTGAAGCGCGATTCGGTCAAGACTCCGCAGGAAGCGCTGATCGAAATTTACCGCAAGCTGCGTCCCGGTGATCCGCCGACGTTGGATACTGCCACGGCGCTATTCCACGGCATGTTCTTCGACCCGCGCAAGTATGACTTCTCGAAAGTCGGACGGTTGAAGTTCAACATCAAACTGTTCGAGAACCAGGACGCCACCAGTCTGGACAAGCGCACGCTCGATCCCGATGACTTTTACGGCACCATCGGGTACCTGCTGAAGTTGCGCAAGAGCATTGGGTCGGTGGATGACATTGATCACCTGGGCAACCGCCGCGTCCGCGCGGTGGGCGAGTTGATGGAGAACCAGTTCCGCATCGGCCTGGTCCGCATGGAGCGGGCGATCAAAGAAAAAATGTCTGTGTACCAGGAAATGTCGACGGCGATGCCGCACGACCTGGTCAACGCGAAACCGGTGATGGCTGCGATCCGCGAATTCTTCGGATCGTCGCAACTTTCGCAGTTCATGGACCAGACCAACCCGCTCTCCGAGATCACGCACAAGCGCCGCCTCTCGGCGCTTGGGCCGGGTGGGCTCTCTCGCGAGCGTGCTGGATTCGAAGTGCGCGACGTACATCCCACGCACTACGGCCGCATCTGCCCGATTGAGACGCCGGAAGGTCCGAACATTGGGCTGATCTCGTCGCTGAGCTGCTATGCGCGCATCAACGACTACGGCTTCATCGAGTCGCCCTACCGCAAGATCAAGGGCGGGCGCGTGATTGACTACGTCACCGTGGTGAACACGGGCGACAGCGATTACAAAGTCGGCGATCACATGGAGAAGCATGAGATCGAGAAGATCAACGCCGACTTGAAAGAAAAACGCAAGAAGCCGGCGCAGGTCGATCCGTTCTCGTTCTATCTTTCCGCATGGGAAGAAGACAGGCACACCATCGCGCAGGCCAACGTGGAGCTTGACGACAAAGGCCGGATCACGGCCGAACTGGTCAACGCGCGCAAGGCCGGCAACTTCGTGCTGGTGAGCCGCGAAGAAGTTGACTATGTCGATGTCAGCCCGAAGCAACTGGTGTCCGTCGCCGCATCGCTCGTGCCGTTCCTCGAGCACGACGACGCGAACCGCGCGCTGATGGGCGCGAACATGCAACGTCAATCCGTGCCACTGCTGCGCGCGCAAGCGCCGATTGTCGGCACTGGGATGGAAGGCGTTACTGCACGCGACTCGGGCGCAGTCGTTCTGGCGCGGCGCAACGGCATCATCGATTCGGTCGATTCCGACCGCATTATTGTGCGCGTTGAAGGCGAGCACCATCCCACGCAGCTTTCGCGTGAGGTGGGCAGCGATATTTACCAGCTCACCAAATTCAAGCGTTCGAACCAGAACACCTGCATCAACCAGAAGCCGATCGTGAAAAAAGGACAGCGCGTGCTGAAGGGCGAGGTCATCGCCGACGGTCCGTGCACCGACCATGGCGAGCTGGCGCTCGGACGCAACGTGCTGGTGGCCTTCATGCCCTGGCGCGGTTACAACTTTGAAGACGCGATTCTCGTTTCCGAGAAGATGGTGAAGGACGATTACTACACTTCGCTGCACATTGAGGAGTACGAGATCGAGGCACGCGACACCAAGCTCGGGCCGGAAGAGGTGACGCGCGACATTCCCAACGTCAGCGAGACCATGCTGCGCAATCTGGACGAGGCGGGCGTGATCCGCATCGGCGCCAGCATCAAGCAGGGCGACATTCTGGTGGGCAAAGTTACGCCTAAGGGCGAGACCCAGCTCACGCCGGAAGAAAAACTGCTGCGTGCGATCTTCGGTGAAAAAGCCGGCGACGTGCGCGATGCTTCGCTCTACTGCCCCCCGGGCATCGAAGGCGTGATCGTCGATGTGAAGATTTTCTCCCGTAAGGGCCAGGAAAAGGACGAGCGCGCCAAGTTCATCGAAGGCACGCAGATCGGCAAGTTGGAGAAGAACTTGTCGGACGAAATCCGCATTCTGACCGACGAGCGGCTCAAGCGCCTGGAAAACATTCTCGGCGGCAAGGAAGTGCAGGCTGACCTGCACGACGAGCGCACCAACAAGCGTCTGCTGAACAAGGGCAACGTACTCGACCGCGACGCCATTGAGCGCATTTCCACCCGCAACCTGAAGCGCATCAAGTACGCCGACAAGGATCCGCGAGTGAACGAGCAGATCGACGAGATCGAAGAGATGACGTCCCGTCAGATCGATGTGCTGAAAAAGATCGTCAACGAGAAGAAGGAAAAACTCACTAAAGGCGACGAACTGCCGCCGGGCGTGATCAAGCTGGTCAAGGTCTACATCGCGATGAAGCGCAAGCTGAGTGTGGGCGACAAGATGGCTGGCCGTCACGGGAACAAGGGCGTGATCGCGCGCATTCTGCCAGAAGAGGATATGCCGTACCTCGAAGACGGAACTCCGGTGGAGATCGTTCTGAATCCTCTCGGCGTACCCAGCCGTATGAATGTCGGCCAGATTCTCGAGACCCATCTGGGGTGGGCGGGCTACACCCTGGGTGAGAAGATCGGCAACCTGCTCAAGGAAAACACGCGCACGGAAGCGATCCGGCGCGAGTTGAAGGCCCTGTTCAAGGACTCGAAACTCGCTGACACCATTGGCGAGATGAGCGACGAAGAGCTCGAAGCTTTGGCTCCCACGCTCACTCGTGGCGTGTACATGGGTTCGCCCGTGTTTGATGGCGCGAAGGAAGGCGAGATCAAGGCGCTGCTCGAGCATGCTGGCCTGCCGACGTCAGGCAAGACCACTCTGCACGACGGCATGACCGGCGACCAGTTCGAACAGCCGGTCTGCGTGGGCTACATCTACATGCTGAAGCTTTCGCATCTGGTGGACGACAAGATTCACGCGCGTTCCATCGGGCCGTACTCGCTCATCACCCAGCAACCGCTGGGCGGCAAGGCGCAGTTCGGCGGCCAGCGCTTCGGAGAAATGGAAGTCTGGGCGCTCGAAGCTTACGGCGCGGCCTTCATTCTTCAGGAACTGCTGACGGCGAAGTCCGACGACGTATACGGCCGCACCAAGATTTACGAGGCCATCGTCAAGGGCGAAGCTGCCATGGAGCCGGGCGTGCCGGAATCGTTTAATGTGCTGATCCGCGAATTGCAATCTCTCTGCCTGGATGTGGAGCTGATCAAGACCGGGGAGAAGAAGCCTACGGCCAGCGCGGCAGCGGACTAAGAACAGTGGTCAGTGGCTAGTGGTCAGTGGCGAGTAAGGCACTGACGCTGGCCGCAGCGCCACCGAAGACTTTTGAAGGAACAGTTTCGCGGGGCAAAGGCTCTCGGTCACCGCGAAACATAAAAACTGGCCACTGGTCACTGACCACTGGCCACTGCCCTTGAGAGCAGGAAGCGGAGGAACACCTTGTTTCGTTCGAGCCCGTTCGAAATGCAAAATACGATTGCGGATTTCGATGCCATCCGCATCAGCCTGGCGTCTCCGGAAAAAATCCGGAGCTGGTCGCATGGCGAAGTCACCAAGCCTGAGACCATCAACTACCGCACCTTTAAGCCGGAGCGGGACGGCCTGTTCTGCGCCCGCATTTTCGGCCCGGTAACCGACTGGGAGTGCCTCTGCGGCAAGTACAAGCGCATGAAGCACCGGGGCGTGATCTGCGACAAGTGCGGCGTCGAAGTTACGCTGTCGAAAGTCCGCCGCGAACGCCTGGGACACATTGAGCTGGCCTCGCCCTGCTCGCATGTGTGGTTTTTCAAAGGCCTGCCCAGCCGCATCGGACATTTGCTTGATATTTCGCTGCGCGACCTCGAGTCCGTGCTGTACTTCGAGGCATACGTGGTGGTTGAGCCCGGCGATGCTCCGGTGAAAGAACGCGAAGTCATCAAGGACGAAGCCAAGTTCCGCGAGCTCGATCAGCAATACCGTCCGGCTGGCTTCAAAGCGATGATGGGCGCCGAGGCGATCAAGGAACTGCTCAAGCGCATCGACACGGACGGGCTGTCCATCGAACTGCGCGAGAAGATGAAGAACGAGAGTTCGCTGCAGAAGCGGCTCAAGTATACGAAGCGATTGAAAGTGGTCGAGGCCTTCCGCCGCAGCGGCAACAAGCCGAGCTGGATGATCCTCGATGTGATCCCGGTCATCCCGCCGGAGCTTCGTCCCCTGGTTCCACTCGATGGCGGCCGCTTCGCTACCTCTGATTTGAACGATCTGTACCGCCGCGTCATCAACCGTAATAACCGGTTGAAGAAGCTGATGGATCTGCACGCGCCGGAAGTGATTGTGCGCAACGAAAAGCGCATGCTGCAGGAAGCTGTCGACGCATTGTTCGACAACGGTCGCCGTGGCCGCGTGCTGCGCGGCGCCAACAACCGTCCGCTGAAATCTTTGTCCGACACGCTCAAGGGCAAGCAAGGCCGTTTCCGCCAGAATCTGCTGGGCAAGCGCGTGGACTACTCTGGACGTTCTGTCATCGTGGTCGGCCCCGAACTCAAGCTGCACCAGTGCGGACTGCCCAAGAAAATGGCGCTCGAGCTGTTCAAGCCGTTCATTTATCATCGGCTCGAGCAGACGGGCAACGTCACCACCATCAAGCAGGCGAAAGAAATGGTGGAGCAGCAGGAACCTATCGTTTGGGACATCCTCGAAGAGGTCATCAAAGACCATCCCGTGCTGCTGAACCGCGCTCCCACGCTGCATCGTCTGGGCATTCAGGCGTTTGAGCCGGTGCTCGTGGAAGGCAAAGCCATTAAGATCCACCCGCTGGTCTGCACGGCATTCAACGCCGACTTCGACGGCGATCAGATGGCAGTCCACATTCCGCTGTCGCCGGAAGCGCAGGTCGAAGCCAGCGTGCTGATGCTGGCCTCGCACAACATTCTCTCGCCTGCATCGGGACAGCCGATTACCGTTCCGACGCAGGATATGGTGCTGGGTCTCTACTACCTCACCAAAGCCAAGCCCGGAGCAAAGGGTGAAGGCCGCGTCTTCGCCAACATTGAAGAGGTTCTGATGGCGCTGGAAGCGGGCGAAGTGGAGACGCTCTCTCCCATCCGCCTCCGCTACACCGGCGAACTGATCGACCTGACCACAGCCTACGACGATCAGGACATCATTCACACCGAGCCGGTCCATGTGGAGCGTGCCTTCGTCAACACGACGGTGGGCCGCGCCATTCTCAACGATCACTTGCCCGAGGGCATGCCTTTCATCAACGGGCTGCTGAAGAAGAAGGGTATCGGAGCGCTGGTGAATTACGGCTACCTCCGCTTCGGACTCGAGACCACGGTCAAGATGCTCGATGAAGTGAAGGAGTTCGGCTTCAAGTACGCAACCAAGGCCGGCCTCTCCATCGGCATCGACGACATGGTCATCCCTGACAGCAAGAAAACGCTGGTCAAGGATGCCGAGAAGCAGGTGGTTGCCGTGCAACAGCAATACCTCGACGGCGCCATCACCAACGGCGAACGCTACAACAAGGTCATCGAAATCTGGTCGGCCATCACAGAGAAGGTTGCCGACGAGATGTTCGGACAGATGCAGCGGCGCGACAAAGAAGGCTTCATCAATCCGATTTACGTCATGGCCGATTCCGGCGCTCGCGGATCGAAACAGCAGATTCGCCAGCTCTCCGGCATGCGCGGACTGATGGCCAAGCCTTCCGGCGAAATCATCGAGTCTCCCATCACGGCGAACTTCCGTGAAGGGTTGACCGTGCTGGAATATTTCGTCTCGACCCACGGCGCCCGCAAGGGATTGGCCGACACGGCGCTCAAGACGGCCGATTCCGGCTACCTCACGCGGCGTCTGGTCGATGTGGCCCAGGACGTCATCATCAGCGAGTACGATTGCGGCACCGTGGACGGGATTTACGTCCAGGGCATCGTCGAAGCCGGCGAGATCATCGAGCCTTTGCGCGACCGCATTGTGGGCCGCGTATCGCTCGAGAAGATCAAAGACTACGACGGCAACGTGATCGTGGACATCAACAACGAGATCACGGAAGAACTCGCCATCGCCATCCAGTCCGCCGGAATCGAGCGGGTGAAGATTCGCTCGGTGCTCACTTGCGAATCGAAGCGTGGCGTCTGCGTCATGTGCTACGGCCGCAACCTGGCCTCTGGACGCCTGGTCGAACTCGGCGAAGCCACGGGCGTGATCGCCGCGCAGTCCATCGGCGAGCCCGGAACCCAGCTTACGATGCGTACCTTCCACATCGGCGGTACGGCGTCGCGAGTCTCCGAGCAGTCGCGCCTCGATGCCAAGAACAAAGGCACGGTGCGCTTCGTCGGCTTGCAGACAGTGAAGTCGAAGTCGGGTGATCTGGTGGTGATGAACCGTCAGGGCTCGATCGCAGTCGTGGACGAAAAGAACCGCGAGCGCGAGCGCTACTCCGTGATCTACGGCGCGAAGCTCAAGGTGAACGACGGCGATCAGGTGGACCAAGGGAAAGTGATGGTCGAATGGGATCCCTACACGTTCGCCATCCTCACCGAAATCGGCGGCACGGCGCAGTTCAAGGACTTGCAGGAAGGCGTCACGCTGCACGAAGAAGTGGACGAGGTCACCGGCTTGTCGCGGCACGTGGTGGGCGATTCTCCCGACGAGAAGCGGCAACCGGCGATCGTGGTCAAGGGCAAGAGCAGCAAACGCTACCTCATGCCTTCCCGCGCTCACTTGATGGTGCAGGACGGCGACACGGTTCACCCCGGCGACGTGCTGGCCAAGATCCCGCGCGAAACCACGAAGACCAAGGACATCACCGGTGGTCTGCCGCGTGTGGTCGAGTTGTTCGAAGCCCGCAAGCCGCACGAAACCGCGGTCATCAGCGAAATCGATGGCACGGTGAAGTTCGGGGAAGTCTCGAAGGGCCAGCGCAAATTGTATGTGCAGGCTGACAACGGCACGGAAAAGGAATACTCGGTGCCGCGCGGCGTTCACATCAACGTGCAGGAAGGCGAGCGCGTCAAGGCTGGCGAACCCTTGATGGACGGCCCGCTTAACCCGCACGACATTCTGGCCGTGCTCGGCGAAAAAGAGCTGCAGTCTTACCTGGTGAACGAAATCCAGGAAGTCTACCGCTTGCAGGGTGTCAACATCTCGGACAAGCACATTGAAGTGATTGTCCGCCAGATGATGCGCTGGGTGAAGGTCGAGGACGTGGGCGACACCACGTTCCTGCTGGAGCAGCAACTGGATAAGTTCCGCTTCCGTGAAGAGAACGAGCGCGTGATCAAGGAAGGCGGCAAGCCGGCTACCGGACGCCCACTGCTCCTCGGAATCACGAAAGCTTCGCTCTCGACCGACTCGTTCATCTCGGCGGCGTCCTTCCAGGAGACCACGCGAGTGCTCACCGAAGCCTCGATTCAAGGCGCGGTCGATCACCTGCGCGGCCTCAAGGAGAACGTCATCGTCGGCCGCCTCATCCCTGCCGGAACCGGCATGGAATATTACCGGAACGTGCGCCTCTCGCCGGAAATGGAAGAGGCCGCGGCCAAGGTGCAGGCGGAAGTCTCGGCGGCATACGAAGAAGCCGAGCGCGCTCTCGAGATGATGCGCCACGAGGGCGAAACCGAGGAACTGGCGGCGGAGTAAGCCCAACTGAAACAGCCACGGGGGCGAACCACTTCGCCCCCGTTCTTTTTAACAATGCACGTTAACAATGCACGCAAACCCAAAGCAGATGCCGACCGAGGAACCTGGCCCGCTTCCCTCGTTGCAACCCGCGCTCCCCGGCCATAAGCTAGTGCCAGCAATGCTCCGCTTTCTACGCCTTCTGCGGCTGGCTTTCTGGCGTGCCTTCCAGCACGACGCCTTCTCCATTGCTAAAGCGTCCGCCTATTCCTCTATTCTTACCTTTTTCCCTACGCTGTTGGTTGTAGGTTCGGTGTTGGCCACCTGGCGCAAGGGCGCTCCTTACATGCGGGAAATCACTTATGCCCTCTCCCGCATCCTCCCCGCCGGCAGCAACACGGCTATGAGTTATCTGCGGGGCGCGGCGCAACGCCCGGTGGGCCTGCTTATCACGGCTTCGCTGATTACTTTATGGACTGCCTCCGGCGTAATGATTTCCTGGATGGAAGGCTTCCGCCGGTGTTACGAGCTGCCGAAAGTCTGGGGGTTGGTGAAGGAGCGATTGATCTCATTTCTGCTCGTCATCTTCGCTCTTCTCCCCATGACGTTCGCCACTCTGCTGGTGGCGTTGGGCAGCAAAGTGGAAACCAACATCCTCTTCTACACCGCGCGGGAATACAGCCCGATTATTCTGGTCATGTGGGGCTCCATCCGCTGGTTGATTGCCACGCTGACCAGCATCGCCGTAATTGCGCTCATCTACCACAACGCGGTCCCGCGTACTCAGCCCTGGCACAGCGTGATTCCGGGCGCGACGCTGGCCACCGGCATGTGGTTCTCGGCCACGCTGGCATTCGGCTTCTACCTGCGGCATTACGCCGACTACAGCATTATTTACGGATCGCTCGGCGCCGCCATCGCCCTGCTGGTCTGGATGTACATGGTTTCCCTGGTCGTTCTGGTGGGCGCGGAATTCAACGCCATGCTGTTTCCCCGGACCATGCTGGGGAAGGAACTGACTGCGGTAGCAAATCCAAAAGGTGGCTAACTCCTGCCCAAAAAAGAGCATCCCGGCGTTGCGCCGGGATGCCTCGATACTGTGGCTTCGCGAACCAGCTATTATTTTCCCGCCGTTTGCACCGGCAGGGTGTGCGAGGTGCTCGCGTACTGTGTCTCACGCTCTTTTGCCGTCAGAGGTGCATAGACCAGCGAAAAACCCAGTTGCGGCAGATTCATGGAGCGCACCAGTTGATCCGACCCGGTGCCCGTAGTGACGATATAGCTGCCGCCCGGCTTTGGATCGGCCATGATCTCCGCCTGCGCGATCGCCGCCCTCTTTCCGTCCATGGAACGAATGAATACCCTCACCGGCATCTCGGCCGATGTGATCGAGAGAGAATACTCTCCGGCTGGAAGTACCGACTTGCCCCAGCGGACTTCGCTCGGGAATTGGACCTTGCCGCTCAAGGTGGTCTGCGCATTCGCCCCGACAGTTGCCGCCACGACCAAAATCAGAAGCACGAAATTTCGAATGTTTTTCATTACCGATCTCCTCAGTTTTTATTTCGCCCGGTCTCAAACTCTGCCGAACCGCCGTGCGATGTCAGCAATTTCGCGCGGATCGCCCGGGACCTCAATGGATTGCAAGGCCCCTGTTGGTTCCATCTATCTCCCCTCGCAAGTCTTTGGCAACAAAGCGATTCCTGCCCTCATATCCCACATTTTCCAGCGTTGGTTTCCTAACCGGTGCTATAGTTCTGTGCTTGGGAGCCCTGCGCACGCATACTGGCCCCCGGAATTTGGCCTGTCGCATCCATGCCCACGAACGGAATTCTTCGTTTTGGAGTTTTCGAGGCGGATTTGCATGCCGGCGAATTGCGCCGGGGGGGATTGAAGGTCAAGCTTAGTGGCCAGCCCTTTGAAGTATTGGTCACGTTGCTGGAGAAACCCGGCCAGGTGGTCACGCGCGAAGAACTCCATCAGAAGCTTTGGGCGCAAGACACGTTTGTCGATTTCGAACACGGGCTAAACAAAGCAATCAACAAAGTTCGGGAGGCTCTGGGGGATGACGCTGACAATCCGCGGTTCATCGAGACCCTGCCGCGCCGGGGATACCGCTTCCTCGGTCTGACGGCACCCGCCCCGCAAGAAGCGCCTGCTGTGGGTTCAGTTCCTGCGCCGCAACTTTCCTCACCATCGGCTCCGCCTAGCTCGGGAATGTCGCGATTGAACACGAACCGCCGGAAGTTGTGGGCGGTGGGGCTGGTCGGGTTTTGCGCTGTGTTTGCGAGTTTCTACTGGTTTACTCACAGGTCGCCGGTGCGCGCTCCAGCGGTGCTGCGTTACAGAGTGTTGACCTCGGACCGCGGCATGAAAAATGCGGACCCATGCGGGGCAAGGAGCGTCATGGTCACGGATGGTCCACGTGTCTTCTTCTCAGAGCCAAGCGCCGCCGTGGCGCAGGTTTCTTCCGGTGGCGGCGACGTCGTCGGAGTCCCTATCCCCTTTGAGTGTTTCACGTTCTCCGATATTTCCCCGGACAAGACAGAATTGTTGGGGAGTTTAATCGGTAATCGCTACGCGGCGGATCAACCCTTGTGGAGCTTGTCCATTGCCAGTGGTCAGGCGCATCGCCTGGGAAATCTGACCGGCCACTTTGCAGCGTGGTCGCCGGACGGGCAAAGAATCGCCTACGCGGCCGGTAATAGTGACACCAACGCAGATGATTTATATGTTGCCGCAAGGGATGGCAGCGCGGCCCAGAAACTCGTCAGAATAGAAAACGCGTATGTTGGGCTCATCCGTTGGTCACCCGACGGAAAAGCTTTGCGGATGATCGTTCAGCCCGGGTTCTCCGGTTCCGTGTGGGAGGTGTCCACTGATGGAACGAATTTGCATGACATGAATCTGTTCCCGGGCCAACACCGCCAGATTATGGATATGAATTGGACCCCCGACGGAAAGTATTTTCTGTTCACCGTGGGGAAGGGAAACACATTCAGCCCGTTTATTGCACTCGGGGGTGATATTTGGGCCCTCGCCGAAGCCAACTCGCTTCCCCACCGGAAAACTGCCGTTCCGATTCAGCTTACAACCGGCGCCATGAGCTTTTGGAGTCCAACTCCAAGTCCGGATGGCAGGCAAGTCTTTGCAACAGGCGGTCGAACCCGGGGAGAGTTGGCCCGCTACGACTTGAAGTTGCGCAAGCTCGAGCCCTTTCTCTCGGGAATTTCCGCTGAACAATTGGACTTCTCGAAAGATGGAAAATGGCTCACTTACACCACATTTCCCGATGGCATCCTTTGGCGAAGCAGAGTGGACGGTAGCGAGCGGAGGCAATTGACCAATCCACCGCTCACTGCGAGCTTGCCCCGTTGGTCCCCCGACGGCACACGCATCGCCTTCTCCGGATTGCTTCCTGGAAAGGACTGGAACATATACGTGGTTTCGGCCGAAGGCGGCACCCCGGAAGTGGTTTCCCGGGGTGAAACCGCAGAACTGGATCCGACCTGGTCCAAAGACGGCAACTCCTTGATCTATGGCACCATGATGTTCTCTGCCAAAGTGCGGATTTCCTCGGTTGACCTGCGAACCGGCCGCGAGTCGATCATTCCCGGATCGGAAGGGATGTTTTCGCCGCGAGTTTCCCCCGACAATCGATTCATCGTCGCCATCGATGCGCCAGGCAATACGAAGATTCTCTTATTCGATCGCGAGACGCAGAAATGGACAGAATTGATGAGCAGCAAGAAGCCAGGACTCGGCTGGGTGCAATGGTCAGGCGATAGCAAGTCTGTGTATGTTACCGACCTTATGGATCGGCACGCTCCATCCGTTTATCGTATTCGTATCCCTGATGGCAAGGTTGAGCGCGTGGCGGCTTTCGAGATTCCAGAGGGGATAACGGGGCTCTGGGTTGGCTGGGCGGGGGTGGATCCCGATGGTAACCCGCTCGTCCTTCGCGACCTTAGCATCCAGGAAATCTACGCCCTCGACGTAGACTTACCATAGGTGCCCCGAAAACTCCATTATCTGTGCCCACTGATGAAATCCTTGGCTTCGGAAACTTCGCGGGATCTCGCTTCCATTTACAATAGGCACTTACATGAGCGAGAACAAATCCGCAAAACAATCAGACAGTCCCGGTCGAGCAATGCCTCGCCGCGCCAAGATCATCTGCACCATCGGCCCCGCCTGCCACACTGAGGAAGCGATGCGCGACTTGCTTCGCCTCGGCATGGACGTGGCCCGCCTGAATTTCTCCCACGGCTCTCACGAAGATCACGCCCGCAACATCGAACGCTTGCGCCTTGCCGCGAAAAAAGAGAACCGCACCGTCTGCATCCTCCAGGACTTGCAAGGCCCCAAGATCCGCACCGGGCGCCTGGAGCGCCACGAGCCGATCGAGCTAAAAAGCGGCTCGACCGTGACCATTACCCCGCGTGACATTGCCGGGACTCCGACCCACATTTCGACCACCTTTCCTGATCTTGCCCGCGAGCTCGTCCCCGGAGCGCGCGTTCTCTTGCGGGACGGCCTGATCGAATTGCGCGTGCGCACCGTGCGCGGCAAGGATGTGGTCTGCGATGTTTTGAATGGCGGAATGCTGGGCGAGCATCAGGGCATCAATCTGCCCGGCACCGCCCTGTCAATCCCCGCGATGACGGAGAAAGATCGCAAGGACCTTGAATTCGGCCTGAAGCATGGCGTGGACGCGGTCGCACTCTCCTTTGTGCGCTCCGCAGCCGACGTGAACATGGTCAGGCAAATCGTGACGGCCCACGGCAGCGATACTCCATTGATTGCGAAACTCGAAAAACCCCAGGCCATCGATCACCTCGAAGAAATTCTGGAAGCCTGCGATGGGGTGATGGTCGCTCGCGGCGATCTGGGCGTGGAGATGGCGCCGGAAAAAGTTCCAGTCATTCAGAAGCACGTGATCCGGCGCGCCGCCGAGTGGCGCAAGCCCGTGATCACGGCCACGCAGATGCTGGAGTCGATGATCGAAAATCCGCGCCCCACGCGGGCTGAGGCCAGCGACGTGGCCAACGCTATTTTCGATGGCTCCGACTCGGTGATGCTATCAGCGGAAACGGCCAGCGGCCACTATCCGCGCGAGGCGGTCGCGATGATGTCGCGCATCGTGATCGAGGCCGAAAGCAACATGACGGAGTTCACCCAGCGCCGCCGTCGCGATCGTCACGGCCTATCCGTCGCCGAAACGATCTGCGAGTCCATCGCGCACGCCGCCGAAGACCTGCCCATGGGCGCTATCGCTGTGTTTACCGAGACCGGCAACACCGCGCGCATGATTTCAAAATACCGCCCCCAGGCTGCAATCTACGCCTTTACTCACAATGCGACTGTCGCCCAGCGCACCAACCTGTACTGGGGCGTGCATCCCATGAAATGTGCGCAGGCGCTTTCCACCGATAACATGGTCGATGAGGCTGAATATGAGCTGTTGAGCCGCGGATTGCTCAAGCCCGGAGACGTGCTGGGAGTAGTCGCGGGCACCCGCCAGGCTTCCGGTTCCACCAACTTCATGCGCCTGCACATGGTCACCTCGGCCGAGGCTGGGGCCGCGACCCGCCCCCCACGCAAACGCGCCGCCGCTCGCCAGAAGCTATAATCGCGGAGTATGTCGCAGGAGTATCTATCCATCGCGATCTGGGAGCCTCTCCCCGGCATGGAGGCCGCATCGCTCGCGACTATTCGCGAACTCAATAACATCGTCGCCAACAAAGGCTACGGCCGCGATCTGCTTTACTCCAGCGGAGATTCGCACTACATGCTGCTTCGTTACTGGAACTCCGAAGACGCCCGCCGCACCGCGCAGGAAGATCCTGAAGTGCTGCGCTGCTGGGCAAGGTTGGGAAATGAGATTCAAATCCTGAAAGTGTATGAGAAGTTGGAAGAAGTAGGGGTGTAGGATTTATGTCCCCCGATTCCACACCGCAAGTCTTCACCGACGTCACAGTAGATCCGTTCGTGCGCGGCCTTCTGCATCGGCCCACGAATCCCAACGGCAGCGGTCTGGTTCTCACGCACGGTGCGGGATCGAACTGCAAGGCTCCTCTGCTGATTGCGCTGGCGGAAACCTTTGCGGATGCGGGTTTCACGGTGCTGCGCTGCGATCTGCCCTATCGTCAGGATCGCCCCTACGGTCCGCCGGGACCCGGCGACGCCAAGCGCGACCGCACAGGATTGAAAAACGCAATCGGGGCTGTCAGGAATCTTGCGCCGGGCAAGGTTTTCCTCGGTGGCCACTCCTACGGCGGACGCCAGGCCAGCATGCTCTGCGCGGAACAGGAGGGAGAGCCGCAGGTGGTGGCAGGCTTGCTCTTGCTTTCTTATCCTCTGCACCCGCCCCGCAAACCTGAACAGCTCCGCACTCAGCATCTTTTTCATTTGCGTACCCCAACACTCTTCGTCCACGGCACTCGCGACCCTTTTGGCTCCATCGCCGAAATCGAGCAAGCCTTGAAGCTGATCCCGGCAAAAACTAAACTCTTGCCCGTAGAGGGCGCGGGGCACGATTTAGGCTTCAAAGGTAAAGCCACGCGAGAAGAATTACCGGGGGAAGTGTTGCGAGAGTTTCATGACTTCTTCGCGGGGTGAATCTTCTTGGCGGTGAATCCATGGAAACCCGTGGCCGACCTAGTTCACCCAGCCCGACTTCGACCCGCCATTGCCCTTGCGCGGGTCGTCATCGGGCGGGACGTAATTGCCGTGCTCGTCGAAATGAACGTCGCGGTCGTGCTTGCGCATGTAAACTTCGAATTTCTTCGCCGCCTTCCGCCGCTTCCAGCGATAGTAGGAATTGTTCAATCCGTACCACCACTCCGACAGCGAGAACTTCCCAGACACTCCCCGCGCGGGCGAAAACTTTACGTACAGATATCCAAACAGCAGGCCGCCCAGATGCGCCATGTAGGCAACCCCGCCTCTATCGCCAATGGCAAATGCCACCGTCACGACGATCAGGATGAGCACGAAATACTTGGCCTTGATGAGGAAGGGGAACGGAATCAGCATGATTTCGTTCTCGCCGAAGACCAGGCCGAAAGCCATAAGAATGGCAAAAACGCCACCGGAAGCGCCGATGGTAACCGTGTTCGGAGTAGTGAGAATGTGAGCGAAGGAAAAAACAATCGTAGTCAGCGCGGCCCCGACCACACCCACGAAAAACAGCTCCAGGAAGCGGCGCATCCCCCATGAGCTTTCGAAGGCTGCCCCGAACATCCAAATTCCTAGCATGTTCCCAAACCAATGCCAGAATGTGAAGTGAATAAAGCTGTAGGTAACGATCTGCCAGATTGCGAGGTGGAAGACCACCATGCTGGGAACCAACCCGAGATACTGCTCCACCCAATCGATGACGGCCCGCGTGCCGAAGGCGGACAACGCCAGATACACCGCCGTGTTGATCGCCAGCAGCCAGATCACCGCCCGGGTAAAAGGCGGGAAACTCAACGTCATCTCTCGACCACGACTACGCAAGGCAACACACTCCTGTCAGTACCACTCTTCTAGAGTAGATACCGAAACTTACCGTTCCGGCAAGGGCACCACGGGGAGGCTCCGGTGCCCCTCGGCATCCACAGCCCTGACTGCAAAGATGACATTATCCTTCGAAAGTTTCAGAGTAGTACGCAAAACGCTGTCAACCTTTTGGACGTGCTCCCATTCCGGGCTGGTTGTGTCTCGCCAGAGAACCTCGTAGCCTGCCGCACGCCCTCCCGGGGACGCCTCCCAGGTCAGGGTTGAATCGTTCTCCAGATCTTTAGTCAGCAAGTGCACGTTGGCCGGGGGAGCCGGCGCCGCGGCGAGCGAAGCCAGCGTCGCCGCATTCAGCCGCGCTACGCGCGCGACGTACTCGAAATCCACAAACTTGGGCAGATCGCCAAATTCAACACCATTTTCGGTGCGCACGTTCTGATGCTGGTGGTGAAAGTCCTCGCGAAACTCGGTGAAGCGCACCGCCGCAAAGCCCTGCTGATTGAATGCAGAATGGTCACCACCGCGGAGATAGCGGTCCAGCCGGAAGACCAGCAGCGGCCTGACTGTATCGTAAGCTCGTCCGACGTCGGCGATATAGCGCGCCAGTTGCCGCGACCCAGAGTCATTCTCCCCACCCAGCCCGCGAATTCTCCGGATTTCCTGCTCTGTGGCCGCGGCGGGCAATCCCTCGGAAAACACGCGTACCACGGAGTGGTCCTGCTCCGCATTCTTGTCGCCGCCGACGATGTCATTATTAAGCACCGCTTCGAGATTCCATCCCTGATCTTTTGCTAATTTCGCGAAATGATGGCTGCCGTTCAGCCCCTGCTCCTCGCCCGCGACGGCCAGAAAAATAATCGTTGCCGGAAACTTCAGCTTGCTCAGCACCCGCGCGCATTCGAGGCTAACGGCGGTTCCACTGCCATCGTCGTTCGCGCCCGGAGTATCGCCCTTTGTATTGAGAATGTCGCTATTGCGCGAATCGTAGTGTCCAGTCACCAGCACGATGCGCTTCGCGTTTTCCGTGTCCGACCCCTTCAAGACCGCATAGACATTGGTGATTTCGGTGGGTTGGGGAATCCGGTCGGCAGCCGGTTCGGTAAAGCTGTCGGTCTTCACTTCCAAACAACCGCCGCAGTCCTTGCTGTAGCGCTCGAATTCCGACTTGATCCACTCGCGTGCCGCGCCAATCCCGCGTCCCGCCGTGATCGAACCCGGATCCTGCGCCGATATGGTCGACCGCGTCCCAAAGCTCGCCAGCTTCTCGATGTTCGCCCGAATCCGGTCCGCGGAAACCTGCTTTAGCGCGTTCGAGATGCGGCTGTCGACGGCCATGGGTTCAGCCGCGCTGGATCCCAGCTGGCTCTGCGCTACCGCGTCACTACTAACGGCCAGCAGCAACGAGACGAAGAGCACCCGCGATCTTTTCCTGAGGGGCAAAATCATGTAGTCTCCGGCGTAAGAAATGTCAAGGGCGACGGCTGGTTTCCAAGGAATTATAATCTCCTGCACTTCCCGCATTCGCCCCTTGACCTGCGGTGCGGAAAGAATCTAAATATTAGGAACGGGTATCTAAGTATGGCATCGAATGGGAGCGGAGGAGTCATGGTTCTGTGTCCTGAATGCGAAACTAATCTCGATGTGGAAGAGGAAGAGGTCGACGAGGGCGAGATCGTCTCCTGCCCCGAGTGTGGCACCGACTTCGAAGTCGTGACCACCAGTCCGCTGGAGTTGAAGGCGGTCGAGGCTGGCTACGTTGAAGAAGATGCGGAAGTGGAAAGCGAAGATGGTGACGACTCATAGGCTCCAGCCCGCGGTTCTGCTTGCGCGCCTGTCTTCTATCTACCTCCTGCTTGTTTTCCTCGTCATGGCTTTGAACCTCTTGCCCCCTGCTGTTGCGGTTCCCGGGTCCAAGAAGCTGAAACCTAAAGATCCCTACGCCCTCATCTTTGGAACGGTCTGGGGGCCCGACAATCGCCCCGTCTACGGCGTCCCAGTCAAGATCCGCCGCGTCCCCGACAAGAAGCCGAGCTGGGAACTCATTTCCGATCATTCTGGCGAATTCGCCCAGCGTGTCCCCGCCGGGAAAGCCGACTACGTGCTGTCGACCGATCCTAAGGGCGTGAAGACCACAGACGGCCAGCGGCTGCATCTGGCGGAACAGGTCACGATCCACGTAGAGTATGACGAGCGGGTAGACACTGGTTTGCATCTTACGCGCTAGAGGAGATTAAGAGAGATTGAGTAAGGAAGAAGAAAGACTCGCATGACTCCCAGACTGGTTCTCAAGAATGCTTCCCTGATCGCGGGCGCGGTGCTTCTCGGGCTGTCGCTAGCGGCCCACGCTGCCCCAGACAAGAAAGATAAGCAGCAGGGCCGGCTACTCTATGGCAAAGTGCTCGACCAGAAGGATAATCCCGTGGCCGGCGCCATCGTCTACCTTACCAACACGCGCACTCACGCCGTGAAGACCTACATCGTCAGCGACGAAGGCACCTATCGTTTCCCCGGCCTCTCCACGGTGGACTATGAGGTCTACGCGCAGTATAACGGCCGCAAGAGCGACACCAAGTCGGTCAGCCAGTTCGACGACCGGTCCCAAGTTTATATCGATCTCAAGATCAATACTCAATGAGGTCGACCGGGGGAAAACCTCGGGCCGTACAACTTTTGCCGGCGACCCGGGTTCCATAGGTAGGATGTTTTACGCGGGAGGAGAACCTTGAAAGATTTGCGCTTGCTTCACAACGTGCTTCAAGACAAGAGTCGGTATGCCTGGGCCGCAGGGACAGTATTGGCGGCCTTTATGTTTCTCTTAACGTTCGCGGCGGTCTCAGCCGTCGCGCAAGAGGGCTCCATGAGCCCTTACCAGGACGAAAAAGATGGCGTCAGCGCCGGCGGCAAGTGGATGGAGTTCCAGTCGGAAGACAAGATGACCGGTGCAAAGAAAGTCCGCTTTGTGCTGGTGGCAAACAATTATTTTAAGGAAGACCCGGACTCCAAGCCGCGAGTCGCCCTAGTGTGCAGCAATGGCAAGTATCAATATGGCGATTTCCATCCTGGCGAACGGCTGGGACACCCCGACTATCCGGGCTTCTGGGGCCAACCCAAGATGGAGGTCATGGTGCGCATCGACGGAAGCCACGACCACAAGGGCTGGAACTGGGTGCGCGGGCGCTTCCTCGCCATGGACAAGGGCACGGTTCGCGGCATGATTGGCGCCGAGTTGTTCAATGTGGAAGTCAGAACCAGGAGTGGGCCGCAGATCGCGGAGTTCTCGCCCGCGGGCTTGAATCTGGATGAAGTGAGGAAGTCCTGCGACCTGACGCCGCATAAGCCTTAGCAGCACGATAAGCTTGCACGACTAAGGGGCTGAGCCTGCGAGCTCAGCCTTTTTGCGTGGACACTTCTTGAGTGCCAGGCGCTGCCCCATCGGTTACTTGCATCCCTGCCTGCGCTCCTGTTTCACTTGAGTCATTCCTCGGCGCGGAGGCGACAATGGGAGGAAGTATGGTTGAAGGGGCGGCGTTCCTGCTGTTCGTGGTGGGGGTTCTGGTCTACGTAGTCATCCTCTTCAACGAGCTGGTGCGGCTGCGCAATGACAACGACCGCGCCTGGGCCAACATTGATGTGCTGCTCAAGCAGCGGCACGACGAGATCCCGAACCTGGTTGAGACCGTGAAGGGATACATGCAGCACGAGCAGCAGACGCTTGTGGCAGTGACGCAGGCGCGGGCCGCATCCATGAACGCGGCCAGCATCGGACAAAAAGCAACCGCTGATTTGATGATGACGGGCGCGCTGCGCGGGCTGTTCGCGGTGGCAGAAAACCATCCGCAGCTGAAGGCCAACGAAAGCTTTCTCAAGCTACAGGCGCGCATCAGCGAACTGGAAGAGCGCATCGCCGACCGCCGCGAGTTCTTCAACGATGACGTCAACACCTACAACACCCGCATCGGTCAGATCCCCGAGGTGTTTGTGGCCAGCTTTATGGAACTGAAGCCGCGAGCGTTCTTCAAAGTGTCTGACGAGGACCGCAAGCTGCTGGAGGTAAAGTTCCAGGGCGCAGCCGGAGCGTAGGCGCTGATTGTTCGTACTGATCCTGCCGCGGTGATGCACGCTCGACCCTCACCGGTCACGCTAGTTTTGTCGCAACACCGGCATGGGTATGGGGATGTTGAAGGCTGTAGCAGCGCCTCCCATTCCGTTCTGGCATGTGTTGGGCGGAAAAGTGCACCCCGTGCCGTTGCCCTGGCAGCCGGCCGCCCAGAACATGTAGCCCAGCATGCCCGTGGTGGTTCCTGCGCCACCGGGAGCGAGATCTTCCACGAAACTTGCGGCTGTGTTCTGATCGGAGTTGCTGAAGTTATCGCAATTCGGCTGGCCGCCAATCAGCCACAAACTTCCGGTTAACTTGGCCGGCGCCTGGGGCGGCACCGCCGTCCCGTCGCCATCCACGTGCTGCTGCCAGCCTGCTTCCAGCGTAGCTACGCTCGTTTTTTGCGAGCCCACCATCGCATTGGCGTAATCGAGCACCGGTGCGCTGGTTTGAAGCCAATTGGTCACCGCATAACTGTCCAGCTTGGTGAGGTAAGTGTCGCCGTCCCCCAAATCGATGGTGAGCCGGGCGGCATAGTTTGCGCCGGTGGCATCGTAGGGCACGACAGAGCGGTAGGCGCTCACGAAGCTTTGCAGTCCAGTCAAATTCGGGCTGCTGCTGTTTTCATAATCAATTTCCATGCCGACATTGAATTGCTTGGCGGCGTTGGCGGCGTTCATGCCCAACTGCGTCGGATTGCTGGACAACGCCTTGTCCCAGTCTTTTCTGTAACTGGCCCCGCCAATCGACATCATCACGCGCACGCCGCGGCTCTGAAAGTAATTGATCACCGCCGTGTTCATCCCGATGGGAATCCCGTTGACGTCGCCCGAATCCGTGGTCAGGTTCATCAGCTTGACGGGCTCGACAAAGCTTAGGACGACGAGGTTCACCGACGGCTGGTATGTGCCGTTCATGTCACGATCAATCATCCATCGGTTATCCGTATCGAAGGTTGTCATGTTGGGGACTGAAGCCCAGCTGCAGCCGTCCGTATAGCAATGCCAGGCGCCGTAGACCTGCAACTGAGTTTGCGCGTTCGCGCCTGGAACTATCCCGAGCAGCCCTGACAGGAACAAGTCAGCCATGCCGCCATACAGCAGCACTGCGATCTTTCGCGTCATGTTGCCTCCTTAAGTTTCTCGCTACTGATTTCTTCCATCGTGTGGGAAATAACGAAGGGAGCGATCTTTTCGCAGTCGTTCCCTTCGAGGATAGGTTTACGGAGTTCCGGAGGGCGCTCCTGCGATCTGCCAGGCAAACCCGAGGAACGACGACGCCGTGAGATCAATGGCCGGTTCCACCGTGGAGTAGGACTGCACATTGTCCTGAAAAACGGCGCCGTTCCCGTTGAATGTGGCGAACTGATCCACACCATTCGGAGGGCAAGCCACCATCCCGCTCAGTGTGCCTCTAGCCGCGAACGAGTTGGGCCCTTCCACAGCCGCACCGAGAAGAAACGGAGGGCCGTTCGGCGGCACCGGGACGATGTTCGTCACCTGATGTTGCATGCAAAGCGGGAAGGTGCCGCCGTCACCGATGATCAGCGAAGTGCCCCAGGCGTTTGCGCCGAGCACATTGGATTGCCAGCGGTTCCCATACGCGGCATACGCGGTCGAACTGGTCAGATAGTCGTACTCGTTTGCCATCACCACCAGGCCGCCGCCGTGCGAAGTTGTGTCGTAGGTGTTCCAGGGGAATCCGAAGCCAAAGGGGTCCGTGCCGGCTTGCGTTACCGCTTTGTCCAACTGCTTCTTCAGATCCGCGAGCAACGCGGTTTCAGAGGTGGCGAGCCCGGGCGGATTTCCGGCGAGTACAATCGCCCGATACAATTCGAAGTGCGCCAAGCCGCTGACGTCGTAAAGGTTCAGCGTGTCGGCTGCGTCGTTCGGACCCTTGATGTAGGCATTGGCCCAGGTCGCCGCCAGTGGCAGGTAATACATGGGATCGGTGTGGGGCAGTCCCGGAGGCAGGTTGGTCGCACCTTGCAAGGCGAAGTACAACTCCGTCGCCCCCAGTTCTAGATCGTCCCGCCATTCGATTTCAGGATAGAAATCAAACGGGCCCGCGGTCAGCAGATTTCCCGTGGGGGCGGTATTGGCGAGATCGAAAATATGCTCCGCCGAAAACAGACACTGGTTGGCATAGGCAGAATTGCTGGCGGCAAACACCTTGTAGCAAAGGGCAAACGAAGCTGCCAGGCGTCCCGCGATGTTAGGGCTGATGGACGCTCCGGCGCCTCCCGCCGTGTTTTGAAACACCGGCCGATGGCAGATGTATTGGTACGGCGACACGCATCCCTGAAAATTGTCGTCAGCCTGGGGCAGGCGCCAAATGTCGTGATCGCCGCTGTAGTTGTGGCCGCCAGAGGCGACCGCGACCTGGTAGTACAAAGTCTTGCTGCTGTCGACCCACATTTTCTGCAGCCAGTCGAGACCGAACTGGGCCTCGGCGGTGAAGTTCGACGCGCTTGACCCCGAGCCCATTTGTCCGGGAAAGTCGCGCACCCCAATCAGCATCATGGCCACGGTGTAGCTGTGGGTTTCGACGAACTTCATGTAGTCGCCCGCGTCCCACCAGCCTCCTGAAGCGTCGATCACCGCGCCTGTGGCCGTCAGCGGCCCGGCGTTGTCTTTCCTGTTAAAGGTGGGTGTGAAGTAAACTTTCGCGCTCTCGTCGTTCAGGTGGCCGGGCGCGGTGCGTAGCGCGTTGGGAATGTAATTCGGTCCGTCGCGCGAAGTCTCGTAATAGTAGAGGGAGTTCGCGAGCGGCGTGTCGTAGATATTCGCGGCCGTGTCGATTTTGAACGCGGGCGAGGTTGCCGCAATGGGCGACGCCACTGAGATGGTGTAGGTGCCGGCGGTCGAGACGGAATCGAAGTCCAGAGCGTAAATGCTGGTGAAAGTTCCCCAGGCGCCCAGACTGGTTCCGACGGAAGCGGAATAGACCGTAGTACCGCTGGAGTTCTTGACCGCGAACGTGGCCCCGGTTTCAGCGCCGCTCGCCATGAGGTAGGCGCGTTTCGTAGAACTTCCGGGATAGCCAACCTGATTGACGCGTATGTAAGCGCTGGCGGCGTGGGCCGGACTGATCCCCACAAAAAATGTAAGCGCCACGAGGAAGATGTGGGACAGAACGCGGACCGAAGCGGAATGCCTGGCTCGAGCGACCATGGGACACCCCTCTAGTGAATGGTTTTAATAAAACGCATGAATATTGATACAAGCTGTCAGGGCTGTCAATAGGGAAAATCCCTGAGTCGGGGACTTTAGGCCCCATTCGAAGCAAGGAGTGGCACAACTGGCGCAATAGGACTACTCGTGAAGCACGATGTCCAGCAGGGAGCTGTGAACTTCCAACCCACCGTTGTATTCGATAAGGCCAAGCTGTCGAAAGCGATTCATAAAGAAATTCACCCGGGCGCGAGTGGTACCTACCATTTCCGCCAAGGTTTCCTGGCTTATCTTGGGGATCACGTTCTCCGATCGTCCTTCTTTTCCAAAGCGGGCAAGCAGTAGAAGAGTTCGAGCCAACCGTTTTTCAGCCGAATTGAAAAGCTGATCCACCAAGTCTGCCTGAGTCTGGTTGTAGCGGCCAACCAGATAGGCTACAAAGAGGTCGGAAAACGCGTGCTCCTGGTGCAGGACCTCGAGCATCGCCCGCTTGTCGATTCTCAATACGCGGCATTCCGTAATTGCAGTCGCAGAGGCCACGCGCCTTGGCTGATCAGAGGTAATGCACGACTCGCCAATGAAGTCGCCTTCCCCCAGCAGTGCGAGAGTAGCCTCCTTACCCCGTTTGGAGAGTACCGTCAACCGTACCTTGCCTGCTTGAACATAGAAGACGGCATCGCTGAGATCTCCCTGGGCGAAGATGACTTTGTTCTTCGGATAAATCTGGATCGTCCTTCCCAGCCCGGTTTGGGCGAGGAAAGCCTTGGGGTCAAATGTGCGGGCCTTGCGAGGTGGCATAGGACCTCCTGGGGGAGGAAATCCCTGTAGCGGAAATTGTGTACCGACAGGTGGAGCGGTGGCACCACTATAGCATTTCTGTTACGAAATCAGAACAAGCGCTGGTGACGAGACCTTATCTGAAGAGTGGGTCGCTAGGCTGCGACTTCAGCAGGTTTCGCTCCCATCAAACTGCGCACGGTTTCCGCGAGTTGTGCATCCACCTCGTCTGCAATAACCATCACGTCTAAAAGCAGTTGGTCCTGATTGAGTTCGCTCTGATGGAGATGCAGTGTGCCGAATGTGGCGACCTGGAACACCCGCGACTCCTCAATAAGCATGGAGGCAGAGTAGCCCTGCTTGCGCCGTGTTTGTCCGTGCGCGGCAGCGGCCGTGGAGATGGGCGGCGGGGCATCCTTGGCAAGGCGCAGGCGGGAAACCAGATCAAAGTAAAGCTTGGGCAGATGGCCCGTGCGGTCCTCATCGCTGAGTGGAATCGCGATCAGTTCTGGAACCAGGTTCACCCGCCTCAGCCATTCTTTGATCGTGGGTTCGACCTCCCGCTCCAGCACATCCGCCATACTCGTCAGGCTATTTGATTTCATCATACTGCCACTCCGATAGTCGTGCCATTCGCTCATGGTAGTATTGCACGTCGCAATTTCAAGAAACTGTTCAAAACAGAACAGTTGCACTATTTTCCACCAACAGACTTTTGAGACACTCCGATTTACCGGTCAGAAGGGAATCTCGACCGAGCGGAGCTAGCCGACGAATCAATTGTGACAAGTCAATGCCCATGAAAGTGTGCAGTTTTGAACAGACTGAACCTGCAACCTCCGCTAGTGTTGGATCAATCTAACAGTGCGGAGGAAGGAAGTACCACGATGGCCAAAGTTTTGTTGGCAGAGGACGATGACGCGGTCCGCGATATGTTGCGGACTTCGCTGGAACGCGACGGCTTCGAAGTAGTGGCGGTGGCAAACGTGTGCGAGGCGCTGAGCCGCATCGCAGCCGAGAAGTTTGACGTGCTGCTCTCCGACCTGCACATGCCGCTGGCCGGAGATGGCTTTACCGTGGTTAGCGCCATGCGCCACACCTATCCCCAGGCTGTGACGCTGGTGCTCAGCGGCTACCCGGAACTGGACGAAGCCCTGTCGGCCATCCGGCTGCAGGCTGACGAAATACTGGTGAAGCCAATCCAAATCGCCTCTCTCCGGGAAATTATCCACGAGAAACTCAGGAACCCCATAGCTCGCAGGCCGTTGATCACGGTGAGCGTGGCCTCCATACTGGAACATGACCTCGAATCTACGGTTCAGGCCTGGATGGCGCTGGTGGAACAGAACGAAGAATTGACCCGCATCCCTTTGAACTTTGAAGATCGCACCGGCCACCTGCCCAATCTGCTGGCCGACTTGATCTACCGTTTACGCATGCCTGCGACCTCGAAGGCCAACGTCTCCCTTGCCGCTCAGGAGCACGGAAATCTGCGGCGTCAGCAGGGCTACACAGCGGCGATGATGGTCGAGGAGTCGCGAATCCTCCAGGTCAGCATCTTCAGGACGCTGCAAAACAATCTGGTAAGCGTGGACTTCAGCCAGGTCCTGCTTGACGTGATGACCATCGCGGACGAAGTGGACTCGCAATTGAAGCAGGCCATGCTCAGCTTCGTTGAACCTGAACCCACGGCGGCCCAGTCGGCGGCGTAAGGGCCAACTTATGCCAACAATCTGGCAGCATGTTTGGCGTAGTAGGTCAGGATGATGCTGGCCCCCGCGCGCCGTATGCTTTGCAACGATTCCAGCATGACGCGGTCGCGCTCGATCCAGCCGTTGCGGGCGGCGGCTTCGATCATGGCGTATTCCCCGGAGACCTGATAGGCGGCGAGCGGGACGTCGAAACGTAGGCGGGCGGCGGCGATTACGTCGAGGTAGGGCATGGCCGGCTTGACCATGATCATGTCTGCGCCTTCTTCAATGTCAAGCTCGATTTCGCGCATGGCCTCGCGCAGGTTGGCGCCATCCATTTGATAAGAGCCGCGGTCGCCGAATTGCGGGGCGGAGTCGGCGGCCTCGCGAAAGGGCCCGTAGAATCCGGATGCGAACTTGGCGGCGTAGGAAAGAATGGGCGTGTTGATGAAGCCGGCTTCGTCAAGCGCGCGGCGGATGGCGGCGACGCGGCCATCCATCATGTCGGAAGGCGCGATGATGTCGATGCCGGCGCGGGTAAGCGAGACCGAGGTGCGGGCCAGGAGTTCGAGGCTGGCATCGTTGTCGATTTCAAACTTGGATTCAACCGCTCTGGCCACGATCGCTGCCAGTTCGTCGATGACTTTTAACTTTTCCTTCTCGTTCTTCACCGCCTTCGCCGGTGCCCGCCTCGCGCTCAAAGCGTCCCTGGCGGCCGCTCCCAGCGACATGGGCGTCGACGAAGACTTCACGATTCCGCAGTGTCCGTGCGACATGTATTCGCAGAGGCAGACGTCGCCCATCAGGATCAAGTCCGGGACTTCGCGCTTCATGGCGCGGGCGGCCTGCTGCACGATTCCGTCGTCGGCCCAGGCTCCGGTGGCGACGTCATCTTTCTGGTCGGGAAGGCCGAACAGAATCACGGCGGGCACGCCCACGGAATAAACCTCCTGCGCTTCTTTTACCGCCTCATCCACCGAGAGGTTGAACACGCCTGGCATGGAGCGGACCTCTTTACGCACACCTTCGCCCGGGCAAACGAACATGGGGTAAACGAAAGCTTCGGGAGTGAGCCGCGTCTCGCGCACCAGGTCACGAAGCTGCGAGGTACGGCGCAGACGACGAAGACGGGTGACCGGAAAGGTCATAAGAACCACCCTGGCACGAATCGAGTGCCTTTCAAAACCCGATTCTAGCAGGAGTCGTGCCTTGGAGGACTTGTATGGGCCAAGACCTAAGACCTGGCACTCGATTCCTTCTTCCCTGTGACGAAAGTAACCTCCCGCGATCCGAAGCGATCTGGAAATGTTCTGTTTCGTCCCTAGAATGGAGGCGGATGAGTCTGTTCGCACGAAATCGGTGGTTTGTGCTTGCTGGCGGGATTACGCTCGTGTTCGCCATCGTGTCGCTGACCGTTCCACGCGGTCGAGCACTCACGGGAATTTTTGATGTTGGATACTTTCTGCTAACTCTGGTCGTGGGCGTGGCCATGCTGGCGAATGCATGGTCGGAGCGGGGCGCCAACCGGCGGTTCTGGTCCCTGATGGGATCGGGATGCCTGCTCTGGGCTTTCAATCAAGGGGCATGGATTTATTTCGAGGTCTGGCACCGCGTCGCTTTCCCAGATCCGTCGTTCGTGGATTTATTTCTGTTCCTCCACCTGGTTCCGATGATCGCGGCGGTTGGCTTGCGTCCGCATCGCAGCGAAGGCGAGCAGAAATTCCGTGTGGGCGCGCTGGACTTTCTCCTACTGCTGGTCTGGTGGGTATTCCTGTATGCGTTCGTTGTGTTTCCGTGGCAATACGTATCGCTGGATGTGGCCCAGTATGACCGGAGCTTCGGCCCACTCTACTCGGTCGAGAGCGGCATGCTGGTGGTCGTGCTGGGGATAGCCGCGCGGGGAGCGGTTGCCGGATGGAAGACGGTGTACCTGAACCTGATGGCGGCAAGCGCGCTGTACGCATTGGGTTCGGAGGCGACCGACATTGCGATCACGGGCGGGGCCTACTACTCGGGAAGCCTGTACGATGTTCTGCTGCTGTGCGCAATGAGTTGGATGGCGGCTACTGCGCTGACCGCGCGCGCGTGGCAGCCACAAGCCGCGGCCTCCGAGCGCGACGACAAGTGGGGCGAGCGGACGTTGCGCCTCGCCATGCTGGCAATTCTTTCCCTGCCTGTACTGGGCCTGTGGGCCTTCCGCTGGGACAACTCGCCCGCTCCGGCTCGCATGTTTCGCCTGGTTACCATACTCGCGGCAATGCTGGTGCTGGGCGCGTTCCTGTTTATTCGCCAATATCTCCAGGACCAGGCGTTGATCCATCTGCTGGAAGATTCGCGACGCAGTTTCGAGAACGAGCAACGCTTGCAGAGCCACCTGGTGCAACGAGAGAAACTGGCTTCCCTGGGCGAGTTGGTGGCAGGCGCAGCCCATGAGATTGACCACCCCCTCAACGCCATCTTGGAATACTCGGAGAAGCTGTGGTCGAATCAGCGGTTGACCAGTGAGCAGGACACGCTGGTGCGCAAGATTGTGAATCAATCGCAGCGCACGCGTGACCTGATTGCTAACTTGCTCAGTTTCGCGCAACAAAGTTCCGGGGAGAAGATGATGGTGGATCTAGGCATGCTCTTGCAGCGCAGCGTGCAAATGCGCGAGTTGCAGCGGCACGATCAGAAGATCCGCATCGATACCGCGATCGAACCGAATCTCCCCAAGGTGTGGGGCGACGGCCACCAGTTGTTCCAGTCCTTCGTCCAGATCGTCGAAAACGCTTTGGACGCGCTCGAAGAAACCGGCGGAGGATTGCTTCGTGTCAGCGCCCAACTCCAGGGAGATGAAGTGGTAGTTCAGTTTTCCGATAGCGGGCCGGGAATCAAAGAGCCGCATCGCGTGTTCGACCCTTTCTACACTACGAAGCCCATCGGCAAAGGCACTGGTCTGGGACTGAGCGTCGTGTATGGCGTGGTGCAGGATCATCGCGGACAGATCACCTGCCAGAACAAGCCCGAGGGCGGTGCGGTGTTCGTACTGCGGCTGCTGGTGGCAGGCCAGCCTGATCCCCGGGCGCTGGCCGCGGCCCATTCGTAGAACTTGCTCATTCGCATCTTCACCCTGCATCTTCATCCAACCAATCCTGTAACATAAATTCCAATGTGTCAGCTGACCCACAATTCCGCGCGTGTGCTGGAGTTCGACGCTCTGCGCGAACTGCTGCGCGGATACGCGTCTTCACCGCTGGGCCAAACGAAGATTGCATCCCTTGCGCCTTCCACCGATTCCACTTGGATTACCCAGCAACAAGAACTGACTGCAGAGGTGCGAGAGTTCCGCCGCGTGGGTGGGCGTTTCGATTTTTCCGGCCTCCTGGATGTTACAAAACTCATTCAGAAGTCCCGCATCGCAGGGGCGGTGCTTGAAACCACCGAGATACGCGACGTCGTGCTGGTGGTAGACCGTGCGGCGGAGTGGCGCGAGATCGCGTTGCATCCTCCCGCAAATATGAAAACGGAGTGGCGGCGTACCCGTGCGCTTTCGGAACGTGTACCCGACTTCACCGGCTTCCTCCGCTTTTTCCGCAACAAGATTCAGCCCGACGGAACGCTGGAAGATAGCGCGTCGCCTGCGCTGGCGCGGATTCGCCGCGAGATCGAAAAACAGCGGCGTGAGATTCAGCAGTCGCTGACCGGATATTTGCGCCGCCTGGCCGAGGGCGGCACGGTGCAGGACGAATTAATCACCATTCGCGGCGAGCGCTTCGTCATCCCGGTAAAGATTGAGCAGAAGCGCCGTGTACAGGGCGTCGTGCATGGCGCAAGTTCGAGCGGCCAAACCGTGTTTGTGGAGCCGTTGGAAACCATCGAGCAAAACAACGAACTGGTGCGGTTGCTCGACGAAGAGCAGGCGGAGATTCACCGCATCCTGCTCGAGATGACGCGGCGTATCGGCGAAGAGGCGGAAGCAATCCTGGCGTCAGCCGAGGCGCTGGCAGAGTTAGAGTTGCAGTTCGCCAAAGCCCGCTTCGCCGAAGACTACAACTGCGTAGCCGTGCAGCTGAGTGGGGAGACGCCGGGGCGGATGATTCTGCGGGATGCGCGCCACCCACTGCTGGAGCGAAATCTAAAGCTGAAAAGCGTGGCAGTAGTCCCAGCGACGGTGGAACTCGAAGGCACTCGACGCCAGCTAGTGATCACCGGCCCCAACACCGGCGGAAAAACAGTAACGCTAAAGACGGTCGGGCTGCTGGCCCTCATGGCGCAATCAGGAATCCCGGTTCCCGCCGACCGCGCAGAGATGCCCGTGTTCGACGCGGTGCTGGCGGATATCGGCGACTATCAATCGATCGAGCAGAATCTTTCGACCTTCTCCGCGCACGTCACGAATATAGATTTCATCTCTCGTACCGCGACCGCCGAGTCGTTGGTGCTGCTGGACGAACTGGGCTCGGCCACAGATCCCGAGGAAGGCGCAGCGCTGGCCGTGGCCATCGCCGGACACTTTGGCCGCATCGGCTGCATGACGGTCATCTCCACGCATCACACGTCGCTGAAAGTTTACGGCGCGAATACTCCGGGCGTGATCAACGCGTCGGTAGGCTTCAACGAGACCACACTTCAGCCTACGTACGAGTTGAAGATGGGAGTGCCCGGAGCCTCGGCGGGAATCAACATCGCGCAGCGGCTGGGATTGAATCCCGCGATCATCGAAGGAGCGCGGGCGCGGCTAGGTACACAGGCCCGCGATGTCGGCGAATTTCTCGACAAGCTTCATGCCGGGCTGCGCGAGATGGAAAGCGAGCGCCTGCGCCTGAAAACGCGCGAGCATGAAGTGGAAAGAGAAAAGACCCGCCTGGCCGCCGAGGGCAAAAAAGAGCAGCAGGCAAAGATCCGAGAGATGGAAAAGAAATTGGAGAGCGTGCTGCGCGACTTCGAATACCACGCGCGCGAGGCCGTGAACGCGATTCAAGACAAAGCGGCAGCGCAGAAGCTATCGAAGGATGCCGAGCGCCGCATCGCCAAAATGCGCCGCGAATTTCATGAGCAGTTCGATTCCACCGTGGTGGCCCACGCCAGCGGCGCCGACGAAGGCGACCCTCATGCGCAGCCGCAGGTGGTGAAGAACGTCTTCGAAGGCGATACCGTCAAACTGAAGTCCACCGGACGATCGGCGACCGTCACACGCAAGATCGACGACAAGTACTTCGAAGTGGCGATGGGTGCCATGAAGATGAAGATCGCCCGCGACGACATCGCCGAAGTCCTCGAGAACGCACGGGCGGCGGAGTCTCCGGTGAAGGCGGCAAGATCGCGTGGAATTTCCGTGTCTCTGACTAACGAAAACGCAGGTCAGAACGCGCCGTCAGAAATCAATGTGATTGGCTTCAACGTGGACGACGCCACACGAGCAGTAGAAAAATTTGTCGACCACGCCTTCCTCGCCGGCCTTCCGCGCGTGCGCGTAGTCCACGGCAGCGGCATGGGCATCCTCCGCAAAGCCCTGCGCCAAGCCTTGCAGCAGCATCCGCACGTAGAGTCAGTAGCCGAGCCTCCGCAGAATGAGGGTGGTGGCGGGGCTACGGTGGTGGAGCTGCGGGTGTAAGTTTGGCAATACAGCCTGCTTTTCCTAGGGCATCAGCGGGATACCCGCTTATTCCACAGCTTCTCCACAGCAATCCGCCTCCGGTATATTCCCATCAGCAGCACTCTGGCTCACAATTCCAAGGGGAGTAGTGTCGCTCCATCCATGCCCACAGAAGATTTCAAAGAGACGGTGAAGCAGCAGGCGGATATTGTCCGCATCATCGGCGACTACATCAAGCTGAAGAAGGCTGGGGCGCAAAACTATTCAGGGCTCTGTCCCTTTCATGGGGAGAAGACGCCGTCGTTCTCGGTGCATGCCACGCGGCAGTTTTATCACTGCTTCGGCTGCGGCGTCTCGGGAGACGTGTTCAGCTTCGTGCAGAAGGTCGAGAACATCACCTTCCCTGAGGCCGTCCGGCTGGTGGCGCAAAAGTTGGGCATTCCGCTGCCCAAGGCGACGTACTCGAGTCCGGGAGAGGCCCGGGACGCCAAGCTGCGCGCCCAGTTGCTAGATGCGCAGGAGCGCGCTGCCGCATTTTTCCAGGAATGCCTGAAGCGTCCCGAAGGCGCCCGCGCGCGCGAGTATCTGCAAGGCCGCGGCTTGGATGCGGGGACGATCGCGCGCTTCCGCATCGGCTACGCGCCCGATTCCGGCTTCCTCCTCCGCGACCGCCTGGCCGGCGAATTCAGCGAAGTGGCGCTGCGCGAGAGCGGCTTGTTCTCCTGGAAGCAGGAGGAAGGACTTGCGACCGGCGAGGCAAAGCCAACGACCAACGACCAGCGACCAACGACGGTTTACTCGAAGTTCCGCAACCGCGTAATGTTCCCCATCGCCAACGACGCCGGGCGAATCATCGCCTTCACCGGACGAACCCTCGCCACCGACGAAAAGTCCGGCCCAAAATATCTGAACTCACCCGAGACCGGCATCTACTCCAAAGGCCGGGTCCTCTTCAACCTGGATCACGCCAAAGAAGCCATCCGCAAACTGGATTACGCCATCCTGGTCGAAGGCCAAATGGATTGCATCTCCGTCTACGCCGCGGGATTCCACAACGTGATTGCCAGCTCCGGCACGGCGTTTACTGAAGTCCAGGCCAAGCTGCTCGGCCGCTTCAGCAAGAACGTGGTGGTCAATTTCGATCCGGATACCGCCGGAGCTAAGGCCACCGAGCGCACACTCGGTTTGCTCGTCGAAGAAGAATTCCAAATCAAAGTGCTCACGCTCGAGCAAGGGTTCGATCCCGATCTCTACATCCGCCGCAAAGGCAAAGACGCGTACGGCGAGGCTCTACGCAGCTCGCAGAAATATTTCGACTATCTGATCGACCGCGCTCGAAGCCAGTTCCCGGTGCGCAGTGCCGAGGGCAAGAAGCAGGCGGTGAATCATCTGTTGCCCCACGTCCAGCGCGTACCAAGCAGGATCGTGCGCGACGAACTGGCCCAGGAGATCGCACAGAAGCTCAGCATCGATTCGGCGGTGTTGCGGCAAGAGCTCCGTCACGTCGCCTCCGAGCGCTCCGCGTCGACAGTAAAATCCACATCAGTAGCGCAAGCCACCGATGCCGAGCGGATACTCATCCGCGCGCTGGCCTCGGCGCGCCAGATGCAGCCGGGTGAGCACGTTTCATCCCGCGATGGCGCCCGTGACGTGGTGAAAGACGAAGAATTCGATCCTGCGCGCCAGGCGCAATACGTGCTCCAGAGTGAAGCGCTGCATCGCGGCCTGGCCACCGAATCGCTGGTCGAGGCTCTGCTCAATGCTGGGGCCGAAATTGCCGATGTAATGGAAGTGCAATGCTCCGAAAGCGAACGCCGCATGCTGGCTTCCATCCTGCTGAAAGAGGACGAAGAACTCAGCGCCGAGCGTCTCGAGGGCGCGGTGCGCGCCCTGCGCCGCATTCACCTGCGCCGCCGCCTGGAGCAGGTGCAGCGCGAACTAACAAAGCCCGGCGTTGGTGACGATAAGACACTCAGGAACGAATTGCTGCTGGAAAAAGACCGCCTGAGCCGCGCGCTGCGAGATCCCAGCCTAGCGGAAGACGGGCTAAGAATAGCCCCAGGAAACAAGAAAACTGCGTGAAACAAAACGACCCTCAGAACCATCTAAGTATTGAGCAGTATTAGATTTAGCGGCGGCCGTGTGGAGTACTTCGGGGCAAGTGATAGACGGAGCGGCACTTATGTGCTACACTTCGAGGTTTGTGCTAGGCGCACAACTCCGCGCTACCCCAGATCCCCACCTAATCGGCCGTACCACTCGCCCCGCGCGGGCGAATTGAAGAATTTGAGGACACCCTTTGGCTCTTGAAGACAAGTACGACGACATAAAGAAGCTGGTCGATGCCGGCAAGGAGAAAGGCTATTTGACCTACGACCAGGTCAACGAGCTCATCCCGCACGACGTGGTCAGTCCCGAAGATCTGGACGACCTGCTCACCACCATCGGCACGCAGGGAATCGACGTGCTCGAAGGCCCAAAACTGCCTTCCGCTACGCTCGATAAGAAGTTCGATGAAGGCGAAGAGAGTGACGACGTTGAACTCGACCTCACGCCCGGCGCGCTCGAAAAAACCAACGACCCCGTCCGCATGTATTTGCGGGAGATGGGAACCGTCCCCCTGCTCACCCGCGAGGGCGAAGTCGAAATCGCTAAGAGGATAGAGCGCGGACAGATCCGCGTGCTGAAAGCTCTCTCACGCTCTCCCATTGTCATCCACGAACTTCTTGCCATGGGCGAGGATTTGAAGAAGGGCGTGCGCTCCATCAAAGAAGTTGTCACCTTCGACGAAGAAGAGATCACCGACGAGATTCTGCAGAACCGGTTGAACGAGTTTACCGGCAAGATCGATGCCATGGCCAAGCTGTACAAAAAGGTTGGCGTGTTGCAGGAAAAATATGCCGCGATGTCGCAGAAGAAGCGGCCCAAGGACCATCGCCGCGCCCGCCGCAACCTGGCCCGCGGCATCGTGCGGGTCTCGCTCGCGGTGCGCAAGCTGGGCTTCACCAACAACGAACGCAAGCGGCTGATCGAGCGCGTCAACAAGACCGTCGACAGCATGCGTTCGCTCGACCGCCAGGCGGGCAATCTCGAGCGCAAAGCTGAAGCGACGCGCAGCGAAGATCAGAAAAAAGAATACCGCCGCCAGGCCCGTGCGGTCCGCAGCGAAATTGAAAAGCTCGAAGCCGAAGCCGGACTCCTGTTCCAGGAGATCAAGCGCACCCAGCGCGAGATCATCCAGGGCGACATGGATGCGGAGCAGGCCAAGCGCGAGCTGATCGAGGCCAACCTGCGCCTCGTGGTTTCGATCGCGAAAAAGTACACCAACCGCGGCCTGCAGTTCCTCGACTTGATTCAGGAAGGCAACATCGGCCTGATGAAAGCGGTCGACAAGTTCGAATACCGACGTGGATACAAGTTTTCGACCTACGCCACGTGGTGGATTCGTCAGGCGATTACGCGCGCCATCGCCGATCAGGCGCGCACCATCCGTATCCCGGTGCACATGATCGAGACCATCAACAAGCTGATCCGCACCTCGCGGCAACTGGTGCAGGAACTCGGTCGCGAGCCTACCAGCGAAGAAATCGCCAAGCGCATGGACATCCCGGTGGCAAAGGTGCGCAAGGTGCTGAAGATCGCGCAGGAGCCCATCTCGCTCGAAACGCCGATTGGCGAAGAGGAAGATTCGCATCTCGGCGACTTCATCGAAGACCGCGCCGTAGTCTCGCCGGCCGAAGCCGTGATCAATGTGAACCTCAAGGACCAGACCGGACAAGTCCTGCGCACGCTGACCCCGCGAGAAGAAAAAGTAATCAAGATGCGCTTCGGACTCGAAGACGGCAGCGAGCACACGCTCGAAGAAGTTGGCCAGTCGTTCGCCGTAACCCGCGAACGCATCCGCCAGATCGAAGCCAAGGCGCTAAGGAAGCTGAGGCATCCGTCGAGGTCGCGCAAGCTGCGGGCGTTTATGGATGGGGTTAGGGACTAAGAACCTTAGCCACGGATTTGCACGGAACAACACGGATAGATATTGAGGCACGGCTTCGGTCGTGCCTTTGTTTTTTCATGCTATTCCTTCACAGCGTCTAAGTTATTGAAGGGCTTGGGCACACATTTTTGCTGCCGCGATTCTTGCACGCTTTTCCTCAGCCTTCCACAAGGAAGTCTCACCGTCCACAGTTTCTGCACAACGGGGAAACGTTTTTGTGTTGCGGGGCGCGACGTTCTGGCTGAGAGTGGGTTCAGCGAAAACGTGGCAAATCTCAAAACTTGCCAAACGATGTTTGCGGTGACGCTGGTGGCAGCCGGCAATTCTCGAGGGTGAGTTGCCGGGGGAAATTCGGAAACGCGCGCGAGTGCGAACCGGTTGCCCGGGCATTGCGGCCTCCTCTACGACTCGCTCTTCGGAGCGGGTTGGGCCGCTGGCCGCCGCAGGGGCGGCAGAGACGTGATTCTCAGAATCACGATTCTGCGGCCAGTACTGGTAAAAGTGGCACTCTTCGTGAGCGCTGTCGGACCAGTACCGTCGTCCCGTTGCTCCTAGCGGCGGGCAGGCAAGACTAGAGATCCACGAACGATGCGGCGTGGGGTGGCTGGCCCCGCGCCGCATTTGTTTTTGGCGACTGCTACAAAATCTTTGCCGCGGATTTTCGCGGATCTCACGGATAAACCAGGTTCTTTGCAATCTGGTTGCGACTTTCTTTTTGGGACTGGTTTTCTCGGCGCTTCCACAGCATATTGGATGGGCTGCACAGCTTCTCCACAATTCATTTGGCGTTTCGCTTTGTCTTCGCTTATGCTAGGCGAGAGATTCGGACACAGTGTTGTACAGAATCATGCCGACTACCGATTACAGCATCAGCACTCTTCCGGCGAACGTAGAAGCGGAGCGCTCGATATTGGGCGCGATCCTGCTGGATAACTTTGCTTACAACCAGGCGGCGGAACATCTTCGGATTGAAGATTTCTCGCTGGACTCGCACCGGCGAATTTATTCGCGCATGGTGGAGCTGCAGGAATCGTCGCGTCCGATCGACATGATCACGCTGATCGAGGAGTTGGATCGGCACAAGGATTTGCAGGCGATTGGTGATGTGGGTTACGTGTCGAGCCTGCTGGATGGCGTTCCTGACCGGCCGAGCATCGAGCACTATGTCAAGATTGTGCGCGACAAGGCTTTGCTGCGGGGGTTGATTCATGCGGCGAATACGGCGATTGCGCGGGCATCGGACCAGTCCGATCTCGCCGAGGAAGTGCTCAGCGATGCTGAGGCTGCTATTTTCCAGCTCTCGGAAAAGCGCATTGGGCGCGGGTTCTTGGGGGTGCAGGAGATTGTTCGCGAGTCGTTTGGCTCGGTGGATGCGCTGCTGCAACGCGGGCAGCGGATTACGGGACTGGCGACGCACTATGAAAATCTCGACGAGATGACCAGCGGGCTGCAACGGTCGGACCTGGTGATCATTGCGGCGCGGCCTTCGATGGGCAAGACGGCGTTTGCCATGAACATTGCGGAGAACGCGGCGATCAAAGATCAGCAGGTGGTGGGAGTGTTTTCTCTGGAAATGTCGCGCGAGGCGTTGCTGTTGCGCTTGCTGTGCTCGACGGCGGAAGTGGATGCGCACAAGATGCGCACCGGGTCGTTGTGGCAGGACGATACGAAGAAGCTGGTGCGGGCGATGGAGCAACTGGCGCATGCGCCGATTTTTATCGATGACACGCCCGGCATTGCGTTGAGCGAGATGCGGGCGAAGGCGCGGAGGCTGAAGCAGGCGCAGGGCAGGCTTGATTTGATCATCGTGGACTATTTGCAACTCATGTCGGGCGGGAGCAAGCGTTTCGAAAACCGTACGCAGGAAGTGTCCGCGATTTCGCGGGGGCTGAAGGGGCTGGCCAAGGAACTCAGCGTGCCGGTGGTGGCGCTGTCGCAGTTGAGCCGCGCTCCGGAGAGCCGGGGCGGGGACCATCGTCCGCAGCTTTCGGATCTGCGCGAGTCGGGATCGATTGAGCAGGACGCCGATCTGGTGATGTTCATCTTTCGCGAGGAAGTTTACCGGCAGGACGATCCGGAGTTGCAGGGTAAGGCGGAGATCATAATCTCGAAACAGCGGAACGGACCGACGGGCAAACTGATGCTGGCCTTCCGCAAGAATTGCACGCGGTTCGAGATGATGGCCGAGGGCGGCGTGGGGCCGGAGGACTGATTGCTGGGTAGAGGAAAGGCTGTAGTTTTGCCGGGTAAGTACCTTAGGAGATTCGAGTTGCGCGGGAGAGGCGTGCTGTGGAAAAGCTTGTGGAATTGCTGGCTACGGAAAAAATACCTCGCGGTAAAGATTTGTCAGCGGTTTGGATGCGGCCGATTTTCCGTCGCTAAAACCCTGAGTAGTAACCAGTTAGGCAATTCACTCGGCATTAACATAGTGCGGGTGAGGGAGAACCGGGATTTCTCCCACTTTGGGGTTTTGCACATTCCGCGGTTGCTGACCTTCTGATTCAGGCTCAATTGCTGTCCTCGCCGACCTTCAGGACGGCGAGAAAAGCCTCCTGGGGGATATCGACGCGGCCGATGCGCTTCATTCGTTTTTTGCCTTCCTTCTGCTTTTCGAGGAGCTTGCGTTTGCGGGAAATGTCGCCGCCGTAGCACTTTGCAATAACGTTCTTGCGAATGGCGGACACGGTCTCGCGGGCAATGATTTTCGAGCCGATGGAGGCCTGGATCGCCACCTCGAACATTTGCCGGGGAATGAGCTGGCGCATTTTCGAGACCAGCAGTTTGCCGCGGTCGTAGGCGAAATCACGATGCACGATGATGGAGAGAGCGTCGACCGGTTCGCCGGCGACGAGGATGTCGAGTTTCACCATGGGAGACTCCCAATAGTCGGCGAGGTGATAGTCGAGTGAAGCGTAGCCGCGCGAGACCGACTTGAGGCGATCGTAAAAGTCGAGAACAATTTCGTTCAGCGGTAACTCATAGTGCAACATCACGCGTGATGAGCTGACGTACTCGAAGGTTTTCTGCTTGCCGCGCTTGTCCTCGACTAGCTTCAGAATTCCGCCGACGTACTCTTCATTGGTGAGGATGGTGGCGAGAATCACTGGCTCTTCGACTTTTGCGATCTCGCTCGGGTCGGGCCAGCGCGAGGGATTGTCAACCTCGATCATCACGCCGTCGGTCTTGGTGATTTTGTAGCGCACGCCCGGAGCGGTGGTGATGAGTTCGAGGGCGAACTCGCGCTCGAGGCGCTCCTGAATAATTTCCATGTGGAGCAGGCCGAGGAAGCCGCAACGGAAGCCGAAGCCCAGCGCGACCGAACTTTCCGGCTCGAAGAAGAAACTTGAATCATTCAAGCGCAGTTTTTCGAGCGCTTCGCGGAGGCGGGTGTGCTCGTGAGCGTCGACAGTGTAGAGTCCGGCGAAGACCATAGGTTTGATTTCTTCGAAGCCAGGGAGGGCGTCGAAAGCGGGGTGGGCGTCGTCGGTGATGGTGTCGCCGATTTTCACATCGGCAACAGTCTTGATATTTGCGATTAGAAATCCGACTTCACCTGCTTTCAGTTCGTCGATCTCGACCGGCTTCGGCGTGAGCACGCCGAGAGTTTCGGCGTCGAAGGTTGTACCGCTCGACCACAGGCGGATTCTTTGGCCTTTGCGCAACGTTCCCTGGAAGACGCGGGTGAGGATCACCACGCCGCGGTAAGTGTCGAACCAGGAGTCGAAAACCAGGGCTTGCAGGCGACTGTCGGGATCTCCTTTGGGCGGCGGGATGCGCTTCACGATGGCTTCGAGCACGTCGGGGACGCCCTGGCCGGTCTTGGCGCTGATGAGGACGGCGTCGGTTGCGTCGAGGCCGACTGCACTTTCGATCATTTCTTTGGTGCGCGGGATGTCGGCGCTTTGCAGATCGATCTTGTTGATCACGGGGATAATTTCGAGGCCGTTATTGATGGCGAGGTAGGCGTTGGCGAGGGTTTGCGCTTCCACGCCCTGGGAAGCGTCGACTATAAGCAGCGCGCCCTCGCATGAAGCCAGCGAGCGCGAGACTTCGTAGGAAAAATCGACGTGGCCGGGAGTATCGATCAGGTTGAGCTGGTAGGTTTGCCCGTCTTGGGCGGTGTACATCATGCGAACGGCGTGGGCTTTGATGGTGATGCCGCGCTCGCGCTCGAGATCCATGGAGTCGAGGACCTGGGCCTGCATCTCGCGCATGGTGAGGGATCCGGTCAATTCCAGGAGGCGGTCTGCCAGCGTGGATTTACCGTGGTCGATATGCGCGATGATCGCAAAGTTGCGGAGGAAAGCTGCGTCCATAGGATGAGAGCTAATCTTTGATTTTAGCAGGCGGGGACTGAACACAGTGGCCAGTGATCAGTGGTCAGTGGTCAGTGAAAACACTCTTAGTCCGGATGCGGAAGACTGCTTCGTTTCAGCTAGAATTTGGTTCGCATGCTTGTTCTCGCCTCCGCTTCGCCTCGGCGCCACGAGTTGCTGCGCAATGCCGGGATTGCGTTTACGGTGGAGGCTGCTGACATCAACGAAACGCCGCTTGTTGGTGAAACTCCCCGCGATTGCGCGGAGCGACTGGCTCGGGAGAAGGCGCTGGCGGTTTTCAAAAGCCGCCCACAGGATTATGTGCTGGGTGCCGACACGATCGTCGTGATCGATGACATGATCCTCGGCAAGCCTGTCGACGCGGACGATGGTGCCCGGATGTTGCGATTGTTGTCGGGACGCGTGCATGCCGTGATCACCGGGGTGTGCGTTGCGGGACCAGTGGCCAGTGGCCAGTGGTCAGTGACCAGTAACGTCAACATCGCTTCCGAGACTACTTTGGTCACTTTTTGTGAGCTGTCTGACGATGAGATCCGCTCTTACGTCGCTACCGGCGAGCCTATGGACAAGGCGGGGGCTTACGCGATCCAGGGCATGGCTTCGCGGTGGATTCCGCGCATCGAAGGCGACTACAGCAATGTGGTGGGGCTGCCTGTGGCGCTGGTGTATCGCATGCTACAGGAGCGGGGTGCGGTTTGAATTACAGGAACTTCGGCTTCGGCCAGGATTTAGGACTTCTTTTCTTCCTCTTTTTCTTTCTTCGGTTCTTCGCCTTCTTTCATCGCGGCTTTGAAGTTTCGGATGCCTTCGCCCATACCCTTGCCCAGCGAGGCGAACTTGCTGGTGCCGAAGAGCAGAAGGAAGATCGCTATAACCACCAACCAATGCCACAGCGAAAACTCACCCATAACTCCTCCACGGGGTATTCTGCACCCTGCAAAAAGTCTAGGCTATGCCATGGGCAGAGTCAAAGAGCGGTGCCGGAATTGACGCCGACCGCGGAAGCCCAGATGCTCACTAAGGCGTTCCGCTGAAGTCTATCCTTGATAGCATAAGTTTCCCTGGAGGCCGGTGGTGATTTTCGAGCATCGCATTCGCATTCTGGCGGTAATGCTGGCCGTACTTGTTTCGTTGCAGATTTCTTCCTTCGTTTCCGCTCAAAGCGCGGCGCAGGCTCCGGTTGCCGCGCCGGGTGAGCATCGCAAGACCAGCGAACCCTATACGGGAGACCTCTCCATTTTCGATTCGCCTGGGCGGGACGAGCGGCTGCAAGTGAATCGGGTCATGGACACTCTGGGCATCGTGCCGGGAAAGACGGTGGCCGATATCGGTGCCGGATCGGGATGGTTCACGGTGCGAGCGGCGCGGCGGGTGGGTGAAGCAGGAGTAGTTTATGCGGTGGACATCAACCCGGAAGCAATCCGATATGTCGAAAAGCGGGCGCAGAAGGAGAAGTTGCGCAATGTGAAGACCATCCTAGGGAAGGCTAACGATCCTCTTCTTCCCGCGAGTGCCGTGGATGCGGTTTTGCTGCTGAAGACTTATCACGAAGTTGCGGAGCCGGTTGCTCTGCTTCGGAATCTGCGGGCGGCGCTGCGTCCTGGCGCCAGGGTTGGGATCATCGATCGAAATGGAAACGGCGAGGACCACGGCGTGGGGCGCGACGTCGTCCTGCGCGAGGCTGGGCAGGCGGGTTACCGGTTGCTCGAACAGTATGATTTTGTGAAGGGCGATAAAGTGGATTATTTTCTGGTTCTGGTCTCCAAAGAGTAGGTTTTCAAACGCTTTCAATCATTCCCGCCAAAAGCAGCGCCCGGCGCGGCAGTTCGGAGATCACGATGTATTCGTGTACAGCGTGTGCGCCTTCGCCGACGCCGCCCATGCCATCGAGCGTGGGGATGCCCATGCCGGCGGTGAAGTTTCCGTCAGAACCGCCGCCGACCGCCGCTTCGTCTAGATTCCATTTTATTTGGCCGGCGATGTCCTTGGCCTGCTTGTAGAGCGCGACTACTCCGGCGGTTCGTTCCATGGGGAGGCGGTTGATGCCGCCGGTGATCTCAAGTTTGCAACGCTTGTCGAAGGGTTTGAGCGAGCGCAGTTTGCGGTGGATGCCGGAGGCTTGTTTGGCGCTCCTGATGCGGACATCGATGCCCGCCGACGCCTCGGCCGCAATCACGTTGGTGCGGGTTCCGCCTTGAATCACGCCGGGGTTGACCGAGACACCTTGGCGCAAGTTGTTCAGCTTGGCGACTGCGGCGATCTGGCGCGCGAGTTCGAGAATGGCGCTGTGTCCTTTGCCGGGATCGAGTCCGGCGTGGGCCGCGATGCCTTTGACGCGGAGAGTGTATTCGCCGACGCCCTTGCGCGCAGTCTTGACTGCGCCTCGAAGGCCGGCGGCTGGTTCCAGCACCAGCACTCCGGCGGATTCTCTCGCCAATGCTTCGGTAATTTTTCTGGAAGAATGGCTGCCGACTTCTTCATCGGAAACCAGAAAAACTGTCACTGGCCCGGGCAACGCGCCGTGCCATGCCTGCAAGCCCTCGACGGCATAGAGCATTAGCGCGATTCCTGACTTCATGTCAAGAACGCCGGGGCCGCGCAGACATCCGTTCTCGATCTTGCAGGGCATGTTTGCCAGCGTGCCTATGGGATAAACGGTGTCATAGTGCCCGAGCAGCAGGACTGGGCGGCGATTTGCGGCGCCAGCGAAGTCGATCTGCAAACTGTCGCCGAAGTCGTTGCTGCGATGGAGATGAGTGCGTCCGCCAAGCGCTTCGAACTTGGAAGCGAGGAACGCGGCGATGCGGTCGACCGACGGCTTGTGGTCGCTGGGGGATTCGATCTCGACGAGCTCGCGAATTGTGTTGACCACCCGGTCGCGATGCTCCGAGAAATAGCTCAGGCGATCGGGCCATGCGGGTTGCGGGCTGGCTACTGCCGGGGTATTTGCTTTCGTGCGGGGCACAATTCCCTCTCGCTAAGGTTACGTCCTGGCTGTGAATGTGACGCGGTACAGTATAATCTTCAGGCTGATTCGGACGAACCCGATTCAGACAGACACGATTTACGCCAACAATGCCTGAGAGCACTCCTCCTCCCGATTCCGGTAACGGCTCATCCAAGCCGGCGCTCGACATACACGAGATCCTGAAAATTCTGCCGCACCGCTATCCTCTTCTTCTGATTGACCGGGTGCTGGAATTGAAGCGCAAAGAGCGCATCGTGGCGATCAAGAACGTCACCATCAACGAACCGTTTTTCAACGGGCATTTCCCGGGATTGCCGATCATGCCGGGGGTGCTGATTGTGGAAGCCATTGCGCAGGCCGGGGGCGCGCTGCTGCTGACGGAAGTGGAAGACCGCACGGACAAAGTGATGGTGTTCACCGGAATCGAGCGGGCGAAGTTCCGGCGTCCGGTGAGCCCCGGCGACCAGTTGCGGATTGAGGTGGAAGTGCAGGGGTGGCGCGCCGTGCCGCGGATGATCGCAGCTAAGATGCATGGCGTAGCTTATGTTGCGGGCAAGAAAGTGGCCGAGGCGACGGTGTCATGTCAGCTCATCGACAGTTCACGGGGGCGGGGCGACGGGGCAGGCGGCGCGGACGCGGAATGAGCCCGAGGCGGCGGCACAGAATCGTTTCCTGATGTGCAACGAATGACCGATGAGTGTTCATCCCACCGCCATTATTGATCCGCGGGCCATCGTGCTGGCGTCGTGTGAGGTTGGGCCTTACTGCGTGATTGGCGCGGACGTTGAACTCGGCGAGGGATGCCGACTAGTGTCGCACGTGGCCATTGAAGGTCCGACGAAAATCGGCGCCGGTAATTCTTTCTTTCCGTTTTGTGCCATCGGTATGGCGCCGCAGGATACTTCGTACAAGGGCGAGCCGACGCGGCTGGAAATCGGCGACCACAACGAGATCCGCGAGTGTGTGACCATCAGCCGCGGCACGGTAAAAGGCGGCGGACTCACCCGAGTTGGCAGCCACACGCTGATCATGGCTTACGCGCACATTGGGCACGACAGTGTGATTGGCGACCACTGCATGCTGGTGAACGGCGCGACGCTGGGTGGACATGTGACTGTTGAGGAATGGGCGGTGGTGGGCGCGCTGTGCCCGGTACATCAGTTCGTGCGCATTGGGGCGCACGCTTACGTTGGCGGCGGAACCACCATCACGCAGGACGTGCTGCCGTTTTCCATGACCTCCGCCGCGCGCGACACGCACGCTTATGGGATGAACAAGGTTGGCCTGGAGCGGCGCGGATTCTCCAAGGAACGGATTCGCAAGATTCATCATGCTTACAAGACTCTGCTGGCGTCGAAGAGGAATACGTCGCAGGCGCTGGAGAAGCTGAAGGCGGAGCCGGATCGCGGGGAGGATGTGGAGATGCTGATACGGTTCATTGAGGCCTCGGAACGGGGAGTGATTAAGTAAGGGTCAGCCGTCGACCCTCCCAATGAGGACGCGGGACCCGGTCAATGAGCGTCATCGCGACTTATCTCCAATGCCGGGACATCTGCTGAGGGCGCTGGATGCGTTTGCGGAGCCTGAAGAGTAAGATACTGTGGCGTTCCCACCCCCGCTCTGGAGGTCTTCAATGTTAAAGCTAAGAACCTTTGGGCTGGCGTTCAGATCTAAACGAAGCTGGAAGGCAGACAGTGCGGCAGACTTTCGCCTGCTGAAAATGGCCCGCATTGTTTCCGCGCTTTGGGTTGCGGCGGCCGCGCCTGCGGCCGGGCAGGGTTTCACTGTAATCCACGATTTTGCGGGGTATCAGACTCAAGTCGGGGCTGAACCCTTCTCGGCGCCAATTCAAGGCACGGACGGAAACTTCTACGGCACCACCGCCTCGGGAGGAGGAGGAGCTTGCACGTTTGGGTGCGGCACGATCTATAAAATTACAGCCGACGGCGCATTCACTGTGCTCTACAGCTTCCAGGAACCTGATTGGGGCCCCGACTCGGGTTTGATACAAGCCAGCGACGGAAACTTTTACGGAACGACTGCGTGGGGCGGCGGTTCCGCTAACTGCTATCAAACCAACGGTTGTGGAACGATCTACGAAATTACGCCCGCGGGTGTGTTCAGCACACGATACAGCTTCAACGAGGCTGCCGGACCGTCTCAAGTGATTCAGGCCAGCAACGGGAATTTCTATGGATCAACCTATTATGGCGGCTCAAGCACCAACTGCTACTTGGGCTGCGGCACAATCTTTCAACTTACGCCTGGCGGCACGTTGACCACGGTCTACAGTTTCGGCGGGAGTGATGGCAGCGCGCCGAGCGTACTAATCCAAGCCACTGACGGAAATTTCTATGGGACTACGCTCGGCGGCGGTGCCGGTGGCGAGGGCACGATCTTCAAACTAACTGTCGGCGGTATATTGACCACGCTCTACAGCTTTAGCGGCGCTGATGGCTTCGAACCCGCATCACTGATTCAGGCCCGGAGCGGAAACTTTTATGGCGTGACGGTTGCTGGCGGCGCCAACAACGGGGGAACTGTCTTCGAAATTACTTCTGCGGGTACGCTGACCTCGGTATACAGCTTTTGTGCTCAAAAGTACTGCGGCGACGGAAATGAGCCCTCGACGCTGATGCAAGCCAGCGATGGAAATCTCTACGGGACGACTTTGTGGGGGGGAAATGCGAAGGAGGGGGGCGGAACGATTTTTGAAGTCAACGGCGGTACCGTGACCACAATTTACAAGTTCATTACCACCGGAGGGAGCTACCTGAGCGGTCAAGGTCCTCAAGGATTGGTGCAAGCTGCGGTTGGAAACTTCTACGGGACGACCGTTTCGGGCGGCACCAACAATAATTGCGGCAACAGTTGTGGCACGATATTCAGCTTTGGTCCAGCGACCGCTACGCTGTCGAGGACTTCGTTCAAGTTTGGCGATCAAGCTCTAAACGAAACCAGCGTAGCCGAGTCGCTGACTCTGAAGAACAGTGGAGTGACTCTGCTCAACATAACCAATGTCGCTCTCAGCGGAGGGTTCGCGATCGCCACGAACACGTGCGCAGGCGTTTCTCTAACTTTGGGGAAGCAATGTACAGTGAGCCTAACCTTCACGCCCGCGGCGCTGGGATTGCAAACGGGTACGCTCAGCTTTACGGACAATGCCGGGAACAGCCCGCAGACCATAACCGTCTCGGGTACGGGCGTCGAACCCGCAACGCTCACGCCAACCAGCGCTACCTATGCAAAGCAAGTGGTGGGCACGACCAGCATCGCAAAGACCTTCACGCTATACAACTATCAGAACCTAACGCTGACCGGCATTGCGATCTCGACAACGGGAGACTTTGCGGTCTCGACGACAACGTGCTCAACGAACTTGGCGGCCAAAAAGGGGTGTAAGGTCAGCGTAACTTTCACGCCAACTCAGATTGGCACCAGAACGGGGACGCTGAGCCTGAGCGACAGTGCCGGCAACAGTCCGCAAACAGCCACCTTGACAGGCACGGGAACAAACTGAGGTCGATTGGAAACGTGCTTTTGATCGTCGGAAGATCACGTCTGCTCATACTAATCCGAATGCGGCGGTCAAGCGTAGACGACTCGCAGCCGGCTGAGGCAACCAGGCGTTTAAGCGCTTATTGACCAACGAGGGGCGGGTGGGGTGCTCAATGAAAGCTGGGTGCTAGACTGACTCCGCGTCTTTCTGTTGGGGTCTCGCCACATGCCCTCCCAAAATGAAAAAATCGGCCTCATCGCCGGTAACGGCAAGTTTCCGCTTCTCGTGTTAGACGCGGCGCGGGCGCAGGGATACGAAGTTGTGGTAGTCGCGATTAAGGAAGAAGCGTCTGCTGAGCTTGAGGAGCGTGGGGCGGCTTCGGTCCACTGGCTGTCGCTGGGCGAGCTTTCGAAGCTGATTGAAACTTTTCATCGCGAGGGTGTGCAGCGCGCCGTCATGGCCGGGCAGGTCAAGCACAAGCAGATTTTCTCCGCCATCCGGCCTGACTTTCGACTGGCCAAGCTTTTGTTTTCGCTTGCCTCGCGCAGTACCGACAGCCTGCTGGGGGCCGTGGCCGGCGTCCTCGCCGATGAAGGGATTACGCTGGAGAATTCCACGAGGCTGCTCGAACCGCTGCTGGCGGAGCCGGGAACGCTCACGCGCCGCGCGCCCAGCGAACAGGAACGCAAGAACATTGACTACGGTCGCGCCGTGGCCCGGCTGTTGGCGCAGCATGACATTGGGCAGACGGTCGTGATCGCTGAATCGGCTTGCGTGGCGGTTGAAGCGATGGAGGGCACCGACGCCACCATCGAGCGTGCCGGGCATATCATGGGCTCGCTGCACGGTGATGCGTCCACGCTGAGCCGCGGCCTTACTGTGGTGAAGATCGCAAAACCCGATCAGGATATGCGCTTCGATGTTCCCGTGATTGGAGTGAGGACCATCGAAGTGATGCAGGCCGCTGGCGCAACCTGCCTGGCGCTGGACGCCGGGAAGTGTTTGCTGCTGGACGGAGAGATGATTCTCGATGCGGCGAATGCGGCGGGGATTGCGGTTGTGGCGGACCCGGAATGACGAGAGCGGCTTGAGTATTTCGTACGCTGCTCACAACCCCTTTTCCGGAAAGAAAATGAAGATATGACCTCCCCAAGCTCTGAACCTACACTTATTGCTGACCAGCTTCGCCGTGCATTCGAGGGCGGTGCCTGGCATGGTCCTGCTCTGCTTGAGCTATTGCAAGATGTTAACGCTCCCACGGCTGCGGCAAAGCCTCTGCCCAACGTCCACAGCATTTGGGAGCTGGTTTTGCACGTGGCGGCCTGGGACGTAGCGGCTTGCCGTCGGCTGGCCGGAGAGAAATGGCAGCCTCAAGGCACAGCGAACTTTCCGCTTGTTCCAAAGCGCCCCACCGAAGCCGCGTGGCGCAAGTGCGTGGCTCATTCGAAGAAGACGCACGGCGTGCTGGTGAAGACCGTTGCAGCCTTGCCTGAGTCTCGGCTTCGCGAGCGCGTGCCTGGAAAGAGATACGATTTTTATTTCATGCTGCATGGCGTGGCGCAGCATGAGCTTTATCATGCGGGGCAGATTGCCATCCTGAAGAAAGTGGCCCTTAGGGGCTAAAGCCCGCTCTTTAATCTCGAGTCGCGTGGCACGGCTGAAGCCGTGCCCTTCCTGAACCGACTACCCAGATGCTCTTTCCTGGGTTTCCGTTTACAATTCCTTGTTCCTGCTGGCAACCCGTCCGCCGGGAGTTCCTTCCTGCACGCTGACAATCCGATTTCCGTTGCAGTGGTGGGGGTGGGCGTTTTCGGACGCAACCACGCCCGGGTCTATCGAGAACTGGAGCAGCAGGGCGAACCGGTGCGACTGATGGGCGTGGTCGACCCCAATCTTGATCGCGCCAATGCGGTGTCGCGCGAGTTTGGCTGCCGCGCTTTCGGCTCAGTAGCGCAGATGTTGACCACGCACAGCGAGGTGCGGGCGGCATCGGTAGCGGCGCCTACTGTCCATCATCTTGACGTGGCCCGCTCGCTGATGACGGCGGGCGTTGACGTTCTGATAGAGAAGCCGCTGGCCGCAACGCTCGACGAAGCCAATGAATTGGTGAAGCTGGCGGCCGCGCATAAACGCATTGCCCAGGCCGGACACCTTGAGCGCTTCAATCCCGCTGTCCGCGCCACGATCCCGCTGCTCACCCAGCCTATGTTCTTCGAGGTACACCGGCTCAGCGTTTTTACTCCGCGCTCGCTTGACGTCGATGTTGTGCTCGACCTGATGATCCACGACCTGGACATCGTGCTTTCTTTCGCCAATTCTCCGGTGAAAGAAGTTCGCGCCGTGGGACTGCCTATTCTCTCTGGGAAGGCCGATATCGCGAACGTGCGGCTGGAATTCGAATCGGGATGCGTGGCCAACTTCACGGCCAGCCGGGTCTCCACCGAGCGCGTGCGCAAGCTGCGCTTCTTCCAACCTCACCAGTATGTTTCCGTCGACTACGGACGGCAGGAAGTTCTCGTTTTCACCGTTGGGGCTGATGGAGCGCCGGGCGCACCTACAGTCAATCCGCAGATTAAGGTTGCCAAGCCTCCCGTGACTTCCGAAGAACCTTTGCATGCGGAGTTGAGATCGTTTCTGCATGCAGTGCGGCAGCGGTCTGCGCCGGTGGTGCCGCTGGAAGATGGGCGCCGCGCGCTGGCGCTGGCGCTCGATATTGTGGCGGCGATTCGGGAGCATGGGAAAAAAGTTGGGCTCGCCGGCATGGCGAGGACGAAGGGCTAGATGGCGGACTTGCCAAACAGTTGCTCGGGCTTAGCTGGTGTAAGGGCTTGATTGAAAACAGGGAACGACTGAGAAACGCGGCGCATGCATTGTGATCAACCGAAGAGCGTCATTGGATTCGTTCTCTGTGTCTTCGGCTGCCTCATCAGCGCGGCGCTTATCCTCGCGCAGGAGACCAAAACGGTTAATCCAAACCAAGACTTCACCGGCTACCCGCCAGCTGTGTACATGCATTTTTTCCTAGCGTGTCCCGGTGACAAACCATGTGCCCAAACAGAGGACTTTCGCGTCGATCCGATACCAAAAGGCTGCTGTGTGTTAACCGTCACAAACGGCGACGGGCAAGGCACTGACGAAGTCAGCAGCTATGAAGTATTTCTCAACGGTCAACGAGTGCTTCCAACCAGTAAAGCCCGAAATGCTCAAGTATCAGTGAAAGTACAGCAGGACAACAGCCTGAAGGTGATACTTGTCGGAGGGCCTCATTCCAAAGCTTTCGTTTTGATCGCGTATGACCCACGCGAGTCGAAGTGATTGCCTGTAGTGGCGACAAGTCGCTATTACTCCAGGAATGCTGTTGGGGCGTACGAGATGGGTGGCGCGTTCCAGCCGCGGATAGACAACGATTACAAATGTTTACACGCGCAACTCCCACCCCATTTGTACTGAGCGGAATCCCCTGAAAGATGCGAGAATAAAGGTAGCTTGGCCGCGCTGGTTCGTTGCGTTATCCCGTGAAAGCGGGATGCAACGCAGCGAGGGGAATCCGTGTCTAACGGACAAGCCTGGCTCAGACAAGATCAGGTCAGACAAACTTAGTTCATGCCTATCACGCAAATTCCATTCCAGGATCCGGTGGCGCCTCCCGAGAAGCCCCAGGCGGAGCAGCTTGGGCTGTACGATGCCCAGGGATGGGAAACCGCGTACCGCGATCTGGATGACGATGCCGCCCGCGTGCCGCATCTGCTCATCCAGTTGCAGGACGATCTGGCGCGTTCGCGGCGGCGGGAAGCGGCGTGGATTTCGATTATCGTCCACCTGGTTCTGATCGTGTCGCTGGCCAAGCTGGATGTGTTTGAAAAATACCTGCCGTGGCATTCGGCTGTGGTGGTGAAAAAACCGAGCAATGTGAAGGACATTACGTTCCTCGATCTTCCGCCAGACTTGCAAAAGCCGCAGGCCAAGCCGAAGACGAATATTGCTTCCGACAAGAACCGCATCGCGATGACGCGGCATCCCCAACTGGATGTGAAGGAGTTGCGTAAGATTCTGGCGAGTCCGCCGCCGGGCGCGCCGGGAACTCCTGGGCAGCAGATGACGGCACCGCCGGCGCAGTCGGCTGCTGGCTTGTCGCAGAACCAGCCCGCGGCGCCGCCGCAACCGCCACCCCCGCAGATCGCGCAACTGCAAATGCCGGCCACGCCCAACATCAACAACGAGTTCAAGAAGTATGGCGGGGCCATGTCCGCGGGGTCGGCGATTCAGGATGCGTCCCGGGCCGCAGCCGCCAAGCGCGGTGGTGGCCAGCAGACGACGGGCGGCGGCGATCCGTTTGGCTTGGGCAATGGTGCGCACGGCCGCCAGGTCGGCGGCCTTGAAGTTCTCAGCGACACCATGGGCGTGGACTTCGGTCCATACCTTCAGCGTGTAATGCATGACGTAAAGCAGAATTGGTACAACGCGATCCCGGAATCGGCGCAGATGAAGCACGGGAACCTTATCATCGAGTTCGCGATCACTAAAGAGGGAAAGGTAGCGGGTATGAAGCTGGTGGCCACTTCCGGGGACGTACCGCTGGATCGCGCGGCCTGGGCCGGCATCGTGGGATCAGACCCATTTCCGCCGTTACCCAGCGAATTTGGCGGACAGTATCTCGCTCTACGCTTCCGCTTCTACTACAACCCCACGAAAGATGAGATGGAATAGTTTTTCTCCAACGACAGGCCGAGCCTGTTAGCTCTTCCGTAGCCGGATCGATCCATCTCCGGTGTGAATCATCAGCAGATTGCCGCCGCCGTTCAGCTTGCCGCGGACTTCGCCTTCGCGAATCTTGCCGGCGGTCGTGATTGGCATCTCCAGATCGATGTGGCCGTCGCCGGTCTGCAGATCGACGTCGGCGGCCAGGTTTTCCGGCACTTCCAAGGTGACTGTGCCGTCGCCGCTTTCAAGCCTCCAGCTTGTGGCTAGAGCAGAGCCGGTCGTGGCCCGCGCGTCCACGCGGCCGTCGCCCGTCTTTAGGTCGAGCTCGTCAAAGCGGCCGTCGGCGCGGATGTGGCCATCGCCGGTCAGCGCCCGCAGTTTGCCGTCCACGCCTTTGACTTCCTGCGAGCCATCTCCGCTGCGCAGCAGCATCTCACCTTTAAAGTTGCCGAGTTCGATCTTGCCGTCGCCAGTGTGCAGGTCTACCCGCCCCTCGCGTGGCATGTGGATGTCAATTTCGATGCGGTGACCGCCGGAATTTCCCCAGTTGATCGAAACGCCGTGGTTGTGCGGGAAGCGCACGTCGATCTGGACCGTGTCGCCGGTCTGATGCTCTTCGATCCGGATGCCGTCGTCGCCAATCTTGTAGCGCGTGGTCGTCACCTTGGCTTCGATGGTGTTCTGGTCCCAGGTGGAGACGCGGATGTTGGCGTCGGACGTGTCGACGCGCAGGTCGGGCTTGCCGGAGATGGTATAGGTTTTCGACCAGTCGTCGGCGCGGGCGGGGAGCGCGGCTAGGGAGCAGGCAAACCCCAACATCAGAACTGCGAGCAGCGAGCGTTCAAGACCCACACGCTTCATAACAATCCTCCACCGGGCACACTGCCGCCCAGCCTCTTAGACGAGATTACGCGCGATTGGTGAGTTTGGTTTCATGGAAAACTGAGGAATTGATCCTCCAGATCATGCTGTATCCCGAGGTTTCGGTTCCACATACGCCATGCGAATGAGCGTCCGCTCCGAAAACGGCACGTAGAGCAACCCCGCGCTCGCTGCGAAGGCTGCGCCCAGGCCGATCTTCCGCATTAGCAGAAATGGAGCGATGGCCCAGAGTTGATCCAGCGCCAGGATGAACGGAAACATGCGCTGAAACTTTTCGCCCAGGCGCTGGTAGTCGAATCCGACCGCGGAGAGGAGGTAACAGCGCAGTGGAATTCCGACTCCCGCGGTAACCATCACGGTGGCCTCCAGGATTGTGCCCCATCCTGGCAAGAAAGATTCCGCGATTCCGTGCACAGCATGAAAGCGGAATAGCGCGACCACGTAGAAGATCAGGTACATCACTTGGATGAGAGCGAACAGGCCGCGGGTCAGACCACGTCGTGGGATGGGAACTTCCAGATCGGGATGCAGAGGGGTTGGCGAGGCCTGTGCCGCTTCTCCCTCGCTGCGCTCGGGTGGACGGGCGAAAGCGCCCGTCCCCACACTGTTCTGCACCGGGCCTATAAAGCGGTATCCGCGGCGGGCCAGCGTTTCGATGTAGCGCGGGCTGGATGCCGAATCGCCCAAGGTCTCGCGCAACTTGTTCACGGCGGTGTTCAGGCTGTGGTCGAAATCCACGAAGGTGTCGGCGGGCCACAGCTTTTCGCGCAACTCTTCGCGCGTGACCACCTCGCCGGCGTGCTCCAGCAGCAGGGCCAGCACCTGGAAGGGTTGCTCTTGCAGGCGCAGCTTGGCTCCGTTCTTGCGCACCTCGCCGGCGGCGAGGTCGAGCTCGAAGACGCCGAAGCGCGCGATTCTGCCGGGATTGCTGCCTGGAAAAGCTGGCATGGACGATGGGTCACCACCAACGACGCGTAGTGTAGCACTCCACTGCCGCGCCGGAGGTCTTCCAGCCGTCCCTCGGGAAGCCGCGTTTGCGCGTGTTAGAATTAAAGGCTGAGCCTTCTGGATGCTTCTAGAAATAGAAAACCTGTTACGCCTGCAAGACGCGGACAAGGAAATTCGCCGCCTGCAGGATGAAATCGCCGAACTCCCCAAACGCGTCGCCGCCATCGAGCACAAGCTGGCTGACACCAAGGCCGGTCTGGAAAAGGCACAGGCCGCCGTCAAAGCCGACGAGGCCGCCCGCCGGAAATACGACACCACGATCACAGACCTCCGCAGCAAGATTTCCAAGTACCGCGACCAGTCTCTCGACGTAAAAACCAACGAACAATACAAAGCTTTGTTGCACGAGATCCAGTTTGCGGAGAAAGAGATTGCCGCAACCGAAGACAAGATTCTTGAGTTGATGGTGAATGCGGACGCGCGCGACAAGGAAGTAAAGGCTGCCCAGGCGGAGCTGAAGGCGGAAGCCGCCGAGATCGAAAAAGAAAAGATTGAAGCCCGCCAGCGCACTGTCGAAGACGAAAAGCAACTGGCCGAGTGGCGCGCCAAGCGCGATCAGATGCGGGCGGGAGTGAACGAGGACCTGCTGCGGCACTACGAGCGCGTGTCGAAGTTTCGCGGCACCGGTATTTCTGAGGTGCTGGATCACAAATGCATGGGTTGCCAGGTCATGCTGCGGCCTCAGACCTACAACGATGTGCGCACCGGACAGCAGACCGTGGTCTGCGATTCCTGCCAGCGCGTGCTCTACTTCAATCCCGCTCACGAAATGCAGGCTCTGGAGCCCGAACACAAGCGTTCGCGCCGGCATCATCCCAAGATCGACGCTCCGCAGGCCTGGTACTACCGTCAGGAATTTGCCGAGGCAGGCGAAGTTTTTCTGTGTTTCAACAACGCCGCAGGCCAGGCTACGCGGCGCGTCTTCGATATGCACACTGGGCGGCTCGTCGGCGACATCATCATCCGCGAAGGGGATTTCCGTCATGCGTTTCCGGAAGACATTACGGGCGCCATCCGCCTGAACGGAATCTGGACGGAACACGAAATGGAAACCTGGGGTACCGAAATGCCCATGACAGCGCTTGATTCCCTGCACGTCGATCTGGAAGCTGCTCAGTACGAGATGCGCACTCGGGCGACCGCCAAGTCTGAGACTCCGGTGCCCGCGCCTCCTCAACACGCCGCAAGTTAGCTACGGTTCATTCCAAGATTCTTCTCTCTGGTTTAAGATTTTCCTTTCTTTCGAGAGCGCCTGAATGCAAGCAGCGATTGACTCCTACAGCGTGACCGCCAAGTACTACGACGGCGCGTACGCCGCAAAGCAGGACCTGGTGGACCTGCCCTTCTACCTCGAACTGGCAGAGCAAACCCCTGGCCCGATCCTCGAAGTAGCCTGCGGCACCGGGCGCGTTCTTTTGCCTATTGCTCGCAAGGGAATCGAGATCCATGGCGTGGACAACTCCAGGCCCATGCTCAAGATTCTGGAGAACAGTTTGGCTCGCGAGCCACAGGAAGTTCGCCAGAGAGTCACGCTCCACGAAGGCGACATGCGCGATTTTCGCCTAGGCGCGCGATTTCCTCTCGTGATCATTCCCTTCCGCCCCATGCAGCACATGCACACGGTTGAGGACCAAGTTAGCGCCCTCACGTCTGCCGCCGCGCACCTCAGCGAGGGTGGAATCCTCGCGTTTGATGTCTTCTATCCGAAGTTTGACTTGATCGCTTCGAAAATTGGTGAAGAAGTGTTGGAGTTCGAGTGGAGTTCGGGTGCTGATTCCACAGAAGTCGTGCGCCGCTATTTTAGAAAAGAAGCGGTCGACAAGATCAATCAGATTTTCTATTTCACTTTCATCTATCGAACATTCCGCGCTGGAGAGTTGATTCTTGAGGAGACCGAGGCTTTCAAGCTGAGCTACTTCACCTATCCGCACCTGCGGGCGCTGTTTTTGCTTGCAGGCCTGGAGCCGGTGGCGGAGTACGGTTCGTTCGCGAAGGCTCCTCTCGACAACAGCGCTGAACAAATGATCTTTTTGCTGCGCCGGGCTGGCGCAGTCCGCTCATAAGCGGCGTTGTCAGTTAACATCGCAAGCATGGTCCGAAAACCAGCGGCTGCCGATTCCGGTTTCAAGGTCACCATCTCTCCTCGCGGCGCGGCGCGCCTCAAAGACGGTCACGTCTGGGTGTACCGCTCCGACATCGTTGCGGCTGATGGCATTCCCGCAGGCTCGCTGGTCAGCGTTGTGGATCATCGCGGCCAACCTCTCGGCAGCGCGCTCTATTCCAGCGCTTCTCAGATCGCGATCCGCCTGATCTCGCACGAGCCGGTCGCTGACCTCCCGGCGCTGCTTCGGCAGCGCATTGCCGACGCCATCGCCTACCGCGAGCGGATCGTGCGCGACACTAACGCCTACCGCCTGATCTTCAGCGAGGCCGATTCCTTGCCGGGACTGATCGTCGACCGTTACAACGACATGCTCTCGATGCAGATCCTCACCCAGGCCATGGATGCTGAGATCGTGCGCCAGACGGTGACTTCAGATCTCACCGAAAGACTGCATCCGGTTTCGATCGTCGAGCGCGTCGACCCGCGGGTCCGCCAACTCGAGGAGTTGCCGCCGCGAGAATCCGGTTTGGCCCAAGGCGAGAAAGCCTCGACCATCTTCACCATGAACGGCGTGCAGTTCCACTTCGACGCGCTGGAAGGACAGAAGACGGGAGCGTTCCTCGACCAGCGCGAGAATTACGCTGCCGCTGCCGAGTATGCGCACGGTGAGGCCCTCGACGTCTTCTGCTACCAGGGAGGCTTCGCACTTCATCTGGCTGCGCGGAGCTCGCACGTCGCCGGTGTCGACAGCTCACGGCCCGCGCTCGAAGTTGCTGACCAGAATGCCGCGCTCAACCGGCGCGAGAATCAGCCCGAGATTGAATGGATCGAAGCCAACGCCTTCGACCTGCTCAAAGACTATGCAGCGTCCGGCCAGCGCTACGACACCATCGTGCTCGATCCGCCCGCCTTCGCCAAGAGCAAACGCGACCTTGATGCCGCGCTCCGCGGGTACAAGGAACTTAATCTGCGGGCGCTGAAGATGCTCCGGCCCGGCGGCGTTCTCGTCACCTGCTCTTGCTCCTACCACGTTAGCCAAGCCGATTTCCTGCAAATGCTGGCTGACGCCGCCCGCGACGCTCACCGAACCCTCCGTCTGGCCGAGGTGCGCGGACAGGCGAAAGACCACCCCATCCTGCTAAATGTGCCGGAAACTTCGTACCTGAAGTGCGTCATAGCAATCGTAAGATGATGAAACCAATTGACATATATATTGATAATAACACACTCATAGTTTATGCTTCGTTTGCGATAAATACACATCTAACCTTTTGGACGGCACTGCCGAATTCCTAATAAACCAGCACAGAAGGAGATTAGATAACCATGACCGTACTTACCCGTTTTGAGCCTTTCCGAGAGTTTTCCACCTTGCAGGACCGCATCAATCGCGCGTTCCGCGAGTCCTACCGCGAGGCTGGCCGGGATGAATCCCTGACCACCTCGAGCTTTGCCCCGGCCGTTGATGTCTACGAAGACGAGCACAGCGTCACATTGAAGATCGAAGTCCCGGGCATCGACGAGAAAGATATCGACGTGCGCCTCGAAAACAACACCCTAACCGTGCACGGCGAGCGCAAAATCGAGAAGGAAGAGAAAGAAGAGAACTACCGCCGTGTGGAGCGCCAGTACGGCAGCTTCACCCGCACCTTCACTCTGCCCACCACCGTGGATTCCGAAAAAGTTTCGGCAACCTACGACAAGGGCGTGTTGAAGATCGCGCTGCCCAAGAAAGCGGAAGCCAAGCCCAAGCAGATCAAGGTGAACGTCGGCACTGAGAAGACGACCCTGGAAGCGAAGGCCCCCAGCAAGGCTGCGTAAGTTGGTCTTGTGTAAAACCGGGTCTACAATCTACGGGAGGCGGAAGAGCTAACCGCCTCCCGTTTTCTTGTAGCGCCGGCGGTCGTGACTGCATCCTCGCCGCCACAATTGCATCTGAAAATTAATTTGGAGTTCCTATGGCCATTCGTTGGGACAAATTTACCGTAAAAGCGCAGGAGGCTGTCCAGCGTGCAAACGATCTTGCCTCGGAGCATGGCAATCCGGAGCTATTGCCCGTCCACTTGCTTGCCGCGCTGCTCGAAGACAAAGAAGGCATCGTTGCGCCCGTGCTCGAGAAAATCGGCATCGGCCCGCAGGCCGTTCTTAGCGACCTCTATCGCGAGATCGAGAAGCTTCCCAAAGTCTCCGGAGAGGCGGCCCAGGCCGCGCTTTCGAACGCCACCAACAAGTTGCTGGAGCAGGCCTTCAAAGAGGCTTCGAACTTCAAGGATGAATACGTCTCCACCGAGCACCTGCTCCTCGCCATCACGCACCTCAAGTCGGACGCTGCTCAGCAGATTCTCGCCCGCCACGGCGCCACCAACGACGCGATCCTGAAAGCCCTGATCGCGGTCCGCGGCTCGCAGAAAGTGACAGACCAGAATCCTGAAGCGAAATACCAGGCACTTGAACGCTATGCCCGCGATCTGACTGAACAGGCGAGGCGCGGAAAGCTGGATCCGGTGATTGGGCGTGATGAGGAAATTCGCCGGGTGGTCCAGGTTCTCTCCCGCCGCACCAAGAATAATCCCGTGCTCATCGGCGAGCCCGGCGTGGGCAAGACCGCCATCGTCGAAGGCCTCGCGCAGCGCATCATTTCCGGCGATGTGCCCGAAGTGCTCAAAAACAAACGCGTGGTCGCGCTCGATCTTGGCGCCATGCTGGCCGGAGCGAAGTATCGCGGCGAATTTGAGGACCGCCTCAAGGCCGTGTTGAAGGAGATTGAAGACTCGCAGGGCCAGGTCATTCTCTTTATCGATGAGCTGCATACACTGGTGGGCGCCGGAGCCGCCGAAGGTGCCATCGATGCTTCCAACATGCTGAAGCCCGCACTGGCCCGGGGAGAGCTGCGCGCCATCGGCGCCACCACGCTCAACGAGTATCGCAAGTACATCGAAAAAGACGCGGCCCTTGAACGCCGCTTCCAGATTGTTTTCGTGGGCGAGCCCAATGTCGAAGACACCATCGCGATTCTTCGCGGCTTGAAGGAAAAGTACGAGGTGCATCACGGCGTCCGCATAAAAGATTCGGCGATCGTCGCCGCCGCGACGCTTTCGCATCGTTACATCTCCGATCGGTTTCTGCCCGACAAGGCCATCGACCTGGTTGACGAAGCCGCCGCCTCGATTCGCATCCAGATCGATTCGCTCCCTACCGACATCGATCAGCTGGAGCGGCGCGCCACGCAGCTCGAAATCGAAAAACAGGCTTTGAAGAAGGAGGATGACGCCAATTCGCGTGAGCGTCTGGCGGTGATTGAGAAAGAACTGGCGGGGATCCGCGAGAAAGCCAACGCCCTCAAAGCCAATTGGAAAAAGGAAAAGGACCTGATCGCCCGTTCCCGCGAGCTGAAAGGAAAAATCGAGAAGCTCAAGATCGAGGAGCAAGCCGAAGAACGGAAAGGCAACCTGCAACGTGTGGCGGAGATCCGCTATGGGTTACTACGGCAGGCGGAAGACGAGTTGACGCAACTGAGCGCCAAGATTGACGGCAAAGGCACAGGCGCGCCGCGCATGCTCAAGGAAGAAGTCGACGAGGAAGACATCGCGCGCATTGTTTCCAAGTGGACCGGCATTCCTGTCTCGAAGATGCTGGAAGGCGAAGTGAAGAAGCTGGTCACCATGGAAGATCGCCTGCGGCAGCGAGTCGTGGGCCAGGACGCAGCTTTGGAACGAGTCGCCAACGCGATTCGCCGCTCCCGCGCCGGACTCAGCGATCCCAAGCGCCCCATTGGCTCATTCATTTTCCTGGGCCCAACCGGCGTTGGCAAGACTGAACTGGCTCGCGCCCTCGCCGAGTTTCTCTTCGACGACGAGCGCGCTCTGCTACGCATCGACATGTCGGAATACATGGAGAAGCACTCGGTCGCACGCTTGATCGGCGCTCCTCCGGGCTACGTGGGCTATGAAGAAGGAGGCCAGCTCACCGAGCAGGTGCGCCGCCGTCCGTATGCAGTCGTGCTGTTCGACGAAATCGAGAAGGCACATCCTGATGTTTTCAACGTGCTGCTGCAAGTAATGGACGACGGACGCCTCACCGATGGCAAAGGCCGTGTCGTCGACTTCAAGAATACGATTCTGATCATGACGTCGAACCTGGGCTCCAGCTACTTGCAACCGGACCACGTCCAAACTCCGGAAGAGTTTGAAAAGGCCAGCGAGCAGGTGATGAACGCGCTCCACGGACACTTCCGGCCAGAGTTCCTGAACCGCGTGGACGACATCATCGTATTCAGCCCGCTCGGCAAGGAACAGTTGGTCAAGATCATCGAACTGCGCCTGGAAGACGTACGCCGCCTGTTGGCCGACCGGAAGATCTCGATCGAACTCACCGACGCTGCGAAGGAACTGTTGTTCACCCAGGGCTACGATCCGAACTTCGGAGCGCGTCCGCTGAAGCGTGCCATCCAAAAGCTGGTTCAGGACCCGCTCGCTCTGAAGATTCTTGATGGAGAGATCCTGCACGGCGACCATGTGATCATCGACGCCGACAAGAAAGCTGGCAAGATGAAGTTCGAAGTCAGCAAGCGGGTGGGAGAGAAAGAGCCGGTCAAAGCAAAGCGGTAAGACGATTGGCCACGGATTAACACGAATCCTCCCGGATAAATCTAAGCGCTAGAAAAATCCGGCCGATCCGTGTAAATCTGCGGCCAGTATCTTGCCGCTAGGCAAGGTCAAACAACAGCACTTCTGCGTTCGCCGTGCCCTTGATGCTCACCTTCTTCTCATCGCTGATGGCCGCGCCGTCGCCCTGACCTAGCTTCTTTCCATTCAGTTCGACCGCGCCACGCGCCACTTGCAACCATCCGTGTCGTCCTGCGCCGAACTCGCGGGCCACTTCTTCTCCCGGTTTCAGCAATGACACGTAGAGCGTTGCGTCCTGGTTAATCTTCACCGAACCACCCTGTGCATCCCGCGAGGCAATGACCCTCAGCTTGCCGCGTTTCTCATCTTCCGGAAATGACTTCTGCTCGTAGCTCGGCTCGAGGCCGGCCCTCTCCGGCTGAATCCAAATCTGGAGCAGATGTGCCGCTTCCGTGGCCGACGGATTGAACTCGCTGTGCCGTATGCCGCTCCCTGCCGTCATGCGCTGGCCATCACCCGGCAGAATCACCGATCCCGTTCCCAGGCTGTCCTTATGCTCGAGCTTGCCGTCAAGAATGTAAGTGATGATTTCCATATCACGATGGGGATGCGTCGGAAAGCCATTGTTAGGTGCCACCCAATCTTCGTTAATCACGCGTAGCGACCGGAACCCCATCCACTTCGGGTCCCAGTAATCGTTAAAGCTGAAAGTGTGATGAGTCTTGAGCCAGCCGTGATCCCCTCCACCCCGTTCTTGGCTCTTTCTGATCTGAAGCATGGTTACCCCCCCCCCAGTAACTTGGGTGTTTATAACGACTTAATAACCATCTTTTAGATGCCCCCGAGAGCCGCTGGATTCAGGCTTCCTCGCAGGTCCTTCACGCCCGCTCACTCGTCTCCGTGGCTCTGCTTTCGCGTGAAAGCTTCGGTCACCTCCGGTGACGCCACCAGGAGCCATGCGATCACGATGCGCACCATGATTTGGACGCCATAAAAGAAGAACCGCCAGGTCACATCCCGTGCGGCCGCGGAAACTGCAGGCACCGATCCCGCAACTCCGATCACCATAATGACAATCGCGCACCAGCGCGCCCAGTTGCGCAGCCGAAACAGCCCCCATCCTACTAACGCCCATCCTGCGCCCACGGATAAGGCGGTCTGCGGTCCATCGAGTTCTCTCCCATACGTAACGCCCGCTCCCAGCGCCATTGAAAGCGTGCCCGGCGCCACGAACTCAACGATGCCAATAGTGAGCAGGTATCCTGCGACCAGGAAAAATAGAGCTGCGATCACAGTGACACTGGCCGGGCGCTGCATATAGAGGAGAGTACCGCAGTTTCGCAGGAGAAATGCCGATTGGGTCTGTGGCAAACTAACTCCATGTCAAGCCTCACACTCGGCGATTTCGAACTCAACATCTTCTCCGACGGTACTTACCCACTTGATGGTGGCGCGTTTTTCGGCGTCGTTCCCAAGATCATGTGGTCGCGAAAGGCTGCGGCTGATGAAAAGAATTATGTTCAGGCCGGACTCAACTCGCTCCTCATTCGCACTGGAAAGCAAACTATTCTGGTCGAGACCGGCATGGGCAACAAACTTTCAGACCGCATGGTCAAGTTCTACGGGCAGCCCGCGCTGTTGCTCGCGAATCTCGCCGCCGGCGGAGTCGCACCCGAAGACATCGACATCGTCATCAACTCGCATCTGCACTTCGACCATTGCGGCTGGAACACTTTGCGAAAAGACGGAAAGATCGTCCCAACGTTTCCGCGCGCGAAATACTACGCGCCAGAAGGCGAATGGCAATATGCGCGCCACCCCAGCGACCGCGACGCCATCAGCTACATCCCGGACAACTACGACCCGCTCGTCCAAAGTGGACGGATGACATTGCTGAAAGGCGGCGAAGAAATCGTCTCCGGCATCTCGGTGAAAACTTTCCCCGGCCACACCGCCAGCATGCAAGCCGTGATCGTCGAGAGTGGAGGCCGCACCGCCTGCTACATCTCCGACCTCATCCCCACCACGGCGCATATCGACCTCACCTGGGGAATGAGCTTTGATCTCTACCCGCTCCAGACCATCGAGAGCAAGAAGCAGTACTACGCGAAGTCGATCGCGGAGAAATGGCTGACGGTGTTTACGCACGACCCCAAGACACCCTGGGCTTATGTAGAGAAGGATGAGATAGGAAAGATGATAGTCCGAACAGCATAAGGGCCAAAGAAGAATCTACGTTGCACTTTCGTAACGGCATGCCTCTTGCTTGCCGCCACCCACTCTGTCATCTTGTTCATGAGGCGTTGCCCACGCGCCTTGGGCCAAAAACAATTTCTTAGTGAGGAGACATTATGAAGCGATTCGCAGTCATCGGCGCCATTTGTGCATCGTTCTTCCTGGGAGCGGCGTTTTCTGCTGTTGCCCAGGACGATCGCCACGAAGACCGGCGCGAAGAGAAGGAAGCTCGCAAGGACGACCGGCGCGAAGAGCACCAAGAAAAGCGCGAACGGCATGAAGAAAAACGCGAGGAGCATCGCCGAATTGCAGACGAGCACTTCCGCGAGCGTTTCGGACATGAGCACCATTTTGCCGTCCGCCACGTAACCGTGGTGGAAGGCCGGCCGCATTTCGGCTATGGCGGCTATTCGTTCGAAATGGCCGAGCGTTGGCCCACCCGCTGGGCTTACGCGGACGACTGCTACATCGACTACGTCGGTGGCGGATATTATCTCTTTAATCTGAGGCATCCGGGTGTTCGGGTGGCTGTTACAGTGTTGCCCTGATCGGCAGTTTGAGGTGGTACGTAGCACGGCCGCAGATGCGGCCGTGCCGTTTTTACACTCAACGGGCGAGAGCCTGCACCGAGCTCGCCGAAGGGGCATCCGCGACACACAGTCTTGCTTCGAAAAATTCCTCCACGCGGCCCAGGATCTCCACCGCGCTCTTCGATTCATAGATCGCTTTGCGCAACGCCGCCCCGCCCGGTACGCCGTGCGTGAACCAGGAGGCGAACTGCTTCATCTTGCCGACGGCGTCCGGGAGTTCTTCTTCGATCAGCATCTGGAAGTAGGTGCGGATCATCTGATAGCGGTCGGCTTCGCTAGGTTCGTCGTAAGGCTTCTCGTGCGTGGAGCAATACTGCTGAATCTGGCGGAAGATCCACGGATTCGACGGGGCAGTGCGCCCGATCATCACCGCATCGCATCCGGTCTGCGCGACCATGGCGCAGGCGTCCTCGGGCGTGCGGATATCGCCGTTGCCGATCACGGGAATCTTCACCGCATCTTTTATCGCGGCGATCCACTCCCAGCGAGCGCTCCCACTATATCCCTGTTCGCGCGTGCGCGCATGCAACGCAACCGCAGCCAGCCCGCACGATTCCGCCATGCGAGCCAGTTCCACGCAGACGATCTCGTCATCGCTCCAGCCCGCGCGGAATTTTACGGTGAAAGGAACCTTCACCGCGGCGCGGACGGCTTCGAAGATGCGGCCGATCGTGGGAAGATCGCGCAGCAGGCCGGAGCCTCCATTGCACTTCACAACTTTCTTCGCCGGACACCCCAGGTTCAAGTCCACCAGATCAAAGCCTAGGCCCTCAACCATGCGCGCCGCCTCTGCCATCACCCGCGGATCGCTGCCAAAAAGCTGCGCCGAAATGGGATGCTCGTCTTCATAGAAATGGAGGTATCGCTTGGCCTTCTCGTCTTTCTTACGAAGCACGCCATCGGCCGAGGTGAACTCGGTCATGATCAGCCCGCAGCCGCCCAGGTTGCGGATGAAGCGCCGGAAGACCGTGTCGGTGACGCCGGCCATCGGTGCGAGCACGGTTGCCGGACTAATCCGGATGCCACCGATAGACACGCTTGCGGGGACTGGCTTCAGCGCCGATGCCCGGCGGGCAAGAGTGCCCGCCCCACCCGAGGTGTTTCCGACCGAGTTGTCCCAGGACTTGCGCACAGGTCTATTCTACTTGGCCTTTCAAGCGAAAGCCCCCGCCTTCCGGCGAGGGCTCAATTTCAGGTGTATCCGTGATAATCCCCGTAAATCTGTGGCCAAAGTTAGTTCTTTGCTGGCGCAGCCTTGGTCGGTTCAGGCGCGTTCTTGGCGTACTTGCGGCGGAAGCGCTCCACGCGGCCGGCAGTATCCATGAGCTTCTGCTTGCCCGTGAAGAAAGGATGGCACGCGGAGCAGATTTCTACGCCGATGTCTCCCTTGTGGGTGGACCGGGTTACAAACGCATTGCCGCACGCGCAATGCACGCGTACTTCGTTATAAGCGGGATGAATAGCTGCTTTCATAGGGGTTTAGACCTTGGCTTTCGGACTTCGATACGAATCCTTAGATTCTACCGGAATGCCCCAGGATTCAGCAATCCCAGGCACTCAGCTGTCAGCTCTAGAAGCGGAATTGGTACGAGACTTTCACGAAGAACTGCCGGCTGTCGTTGATGTAGCCCTTCACCGTGTTCGAGAGAGGCACGCCCGGCATAACGTCGAGGTTCTGCAAGTCACTGTTATAGCCCACATAAATCGCGGTGCCGGGATGCACGAGATATGTCAGCAGGAAATCGGCATTGAATTGCTTCTGCGTGGGCAGGGAAGTGTACAAATTGAACGGGATGGTCGGCTGGCTCGCCAGGAAAAACGCCTCGCCCGGCGTGTTCGCAAGTACCGAGTTGTATTGCAGAATTAGGCGTAGCGAAAGCTGCGGAGTAAACTGCCAGTTCCATTTGCTGCGCACGATGTGGTTATTGAAAATACCTTTGCCGATATGAACGCCGGGCGTCGTAGAAAGAGCAACCTGCGAGAGCGCAAAAAGATATTCACTCTCCGTCGCCCGCAAGCGCTCGAACAGATAAGTGTTCTCAATCTTCAACGGCCTAATGGGACGGAAGGTCAGCGTTGCAGCGCCTGTGTTCAGCCGCGCCACAAGAGACTGCGGCGGCGTTCCGGTCACGGGCACGAAGTTCACTCCATCTCCCCAGAAATAGTTCGCTCCAACCGTCACCTTCCGGAAGTAGCCGGTCTGGAACTTGGCTCCGCTGCGGTGTTCGTGGTAGTCCTGGTTCGCGGTTATGCCCCCAAGACCAAGAAACGCGAAGTCCTGCGGCCGAAGGCGTTCGCGCGTCTCTTCGTAGGGGACAAACTGCATGACGGTCTGGCCCCGTCCCGCGATCGTCAGATACGGCTCATAGTCGGTGTCCAACCGGGTTCCGTTGTGGTCCCAGGTGTTGTGGTTATAAACTGCCGGGCCCCAAGCGGTGATCCAGCCCTTCTTGGGACGAAAAAAGTATCCCGCATGCTGCTCACTGTCGCGGATGTCGACGCGGTTCACGAAGCCGGGCACGGTGACGAATCCCGGACTCACGTCCCGGTAAGAGCCGTTGTAGAGGAAATGAAGCCCGTTGTGCCTCAGGTCCAGCCGGTCCGCCGGGCCAGCATAATAGCTGCCGTTGCCCGCATTGCCCGAGCTGAACGGAAAAAGGTTGGTCTCGCAGGTGGATTGCAAGTTGCTGGAAGTCAGCCCCAGCAGGTTGCTCGAACTGGTTACCGCCTGGCCTTCGAGCGTCCAATTGTCGTTGAACTTCAGCCGCGTGTCGACTCCGCCAACGCGATTGAATTCTCCCGTGGTTGGACATTCCCAGTCGGTATAAATCACCCCAACACTCGACTGCTTGAAGATGTCACGGTTGACTCGCGCAATGGTGAAGTACGAGCGAGTCCCATAAAGACTGTCCGAACAGACAAGGGACGTCGCCGGGCAGAAGCTGGGCACGGCCAGCCCCGGGCTCCGATCATCGGTCGCCATCAGCCCGATCGAATACGGTCCCTCTTTCCCGGTGAGCCGGATCCCCGCTGACAAGTCCTGAATATTGCGCGTGAAAAACAAATCGAAGGGCGTGCGAAAGTAGTCTTCGTTCTCCAGAAAGAAAGGCCGCTTTTCTGGAAAGTACACTTCGAAGCGCTGGTTCACTGTGATCTGCGGATCTTCCGACTCCACTTGACTGAAATCCGGATTCGCCGTCAGGTCCAGCACAAAGTGGTCGCGGATCACGAACTTCGCGTCCACGCCCGGCTGGCCCTGGGCTGTGGCACTCTGAAAAAATGGGTTGTAAGCGTCGCGGGTATCCAGTGCTCGGAACCCGCGCATGATTCCATAAGGGATCAGCTCGATCTCGCGCCCCGGCGAAATTCCTTCCAGCCCATGCAGCGTCGCCTCCTGGCCCAGCCGCCCTTCGATCTTGCGGGAAATCTGCGGCCAGAACGAGTCTTCGTTCTTCCGAAAGATGCCGCGATAAAGAATGATTCCCCAGTCCTGCTGTTTGGTTGCCGGAAAACGAAGGCTCTTGAATGGAATGGAGATCTCGACCACAAAACCGCGGCTTGTGACTTTGCCGCGAGAATCCCAAACCGTGTCCCATGAGGTATCAAAATTTCCGCCGACTTCCGAGCGCGCGGCTTCGGTCCAGATCGCGTCCCACTGCACGCCCAGCGGAGTGGTCTGGAAGGCATAGGCCCGCCGGCGGTCATGAAACGTGTCGAGCATGACCTCGACCTGGTCATCGTCGTGAATGTCTTCGCGGCGTGACATTCTCGCCCGCACTTTCTTCGGATCGTCGAAGCACACGAACACGATGTACAGATTCTTCTGGTCATAGCCGAGGTATGCTTCGGTCTCCTCCGATACTTTTTCGCCGTTGTGAGGGTTGCGTTGCACGAAGCCCGTCGCCTTCGCCATCTGCTGTGCCGTCTCGCCCTCGGGCTTCATGCTGAGGAAGTCTTCCAGCGCGGGGGCGCGGGTCAATCGCGGTATGGTCAGCGCCGGGGGAGCCATCGCCGGCTTGAGCGTCTGTACCTGAGCATTCCCTGCGGTTTGCTCCTGCGACGGGACTGATGGCGGGGGATTCTGCGGACTTATTGCAGGAGTCTGTCCGCTCGCATTCTGCGGCAGAGTTGCTCCCTGCGCCGTGACGGCCGCTTGCAGCACAGGTAAGCCCCATCCACACTTCACGGCTCCCGGCAGCATCAACACACCTGCCAGCAGGAATCTCAGAATCCTTTCGACCGAAAAACCCTGGGTTCGACCCGAGCGCAAAGTGCCCTCACATTCCCGCCTCAGCCGGCGAGGAACTCAGAAAGATACACCATCAGCACGTCTGACAAAATAAGAAGACGCTGTTCCAAGGTTTCCCGAACAGTATTGGCCTAATTGAATCACCGGGTAAGTGGCCGGAGTGATGCCAGCCTAGCGCTGGAACAGGTAGGAAATCTTCACAAAAATCTGCCGTCCGTCGTTGATGAAGTGGTCGGAGGTGCGCAAAAGGTTCCCGTTGTAATCAACTCCCAGCGGGCTGTACAGGTTTTGCAGATTACTGTTATAGCCCAAATAGAAAGCCGTTCCGGGATGGACGAAATAGGTGAACAGCACATCGGCGTTGAAGTTTTTGGCTGGCTGGAGTGAGCTGAGCAGGGGATTCGAGATGACCGTATTGTACTGCCCAATCAAACGCAGAGAGAACGCGCGGGTGAACTGGTAATTCCATTTCGAGCGAATGATGTGGTTGTTGAACTGGTTCAAATTTGTAGAGACGCCCCGCAACCGAGTTAGCAAATACGTGTTCTCTACCGTCAGCCCCGGTATCGGCCGCACTGTGGCAGAAACCTGGCCGAAGCCGGACTTCCCCAGCACAGGCGGCCCCACTGCTGTGTCATAGTTGGTGTCCTGTCCCCAGTTGAACTCTGCTGAAAGCAGCACCGGTTTGAAGTAGCCGTAATCGAACCAGAACCCACGATGGAAGTGTGCGTAATCCTCATTCGTGGTCAACGTGGAGAAGTCCTGCGGGCGCAGGCGCTCGTGTCCCGCGTTGTAGTAAATCCCAAAATCGCTCGATCCATTGAGCTGAAAGCGCCAGTTCACATTGGTGAACCACTCCAGGCGGGTGCCGTGGTGGTCCCAGTTGTTGATGGTGAAAATTGACGGCCCATGCCATTGCAGCGTCTTCCCTTCGCTGGGCCGGAAACGGTACTGTGCGAACTGGCTGAAGCGCCGGACATCCGGACGCCGGAAGAATCCGGTATCGGTTTCAAATCCCGCCGCCGTGTCCTGATAAAGCACGTTGTACTCCACGTTCCGCGAACTGCGTTCCACAAACCAGTCGTAGGCGGTTCCACCCTTGTGCGTCCCATCGTAAAACTTGGTATGGCTCTCCAGCGCTTGCACCGTGATCAGCCACTTGTTGCCGGGCTTGATCTTGGTGTCGAAGCCGCCCACCCGGTTGGAGCCCACCAGGCAGGGATTCAGCGTGCACTCCAGTTCACCCGGAACCGTGTGCAACTCGCGATCCGTGTAGATCAGTCCGATGCTCGACGCTTTCCCGATGTCATGATTCACGCGCAGCACACCGAAATACGCTTTGTGCCCCGCCAAAGGATCGTATGGGGCCACGCTCTCTCCGGGCGACTTGTCGTCGGCAAACAGCAAGCCCAGCGACCACGGTCCGCTCTTGCCAGTGAGCCGCGTTCCGTATTCCGGGTCCGCAATCCGCCGCGTGAAGACGAGATTAATTGGAGTGTTGAAGTAGCTTGAGTTCTCCAGAAAAAACGGCCGCTTCTCCGGGAAAAACACTTCAAAACGCTGGTTCACCGTGATCTGCGGCTGGTCTGATTCCACCTGAGAAAAGTCCGGGTTGATCGTCGTATCCAGGACGAATGAATCCTTCAGCACGATCTTCGAATCCAGCCCCGGCCGCACTTGAAGGTAAGCGCCGTTGAATCTCGGATTGAAAGGATCGCGATCATCTAACTGGCGGAATCCCCGGCCCACAACATAAGGAATGAACTGCATGTTGCGGCTCCCCGCCACTTTCTCGATGCCGTCCATGTCCGCCCCTTGCACCAGAAAGCCCTGGGCGTTGCTCGTAATGTGCGGATAAAAGGAATCCTCGCTGTTGCGCTTGATGTCCCGCTCGAAGAACACGCCCCAGTTCTGCACGTCGGTCGGCGGAAAACGCAGCGACTTGAACGGAATCTCGAACCACGCCACGTATCCCTTCCCCGTAAGCTTGCCCTCCGAGTTCCAGACCATGTCATAGGAATAGTCTGGCCCACTCGAGTTCAGGCTGGCCTCATCCCAGATGCCGTCCTGCTGCACCCCCAGCGGATTTATATAGAAGAACAGCCCGTGAGCGTGGTCGTGGAAGGTGTCGAGCACAAAACCGAACTGGTCGTCATCGTTGATGAGTTCGCGGCGCACCAGCCGCGCTCGAATTTTGTCCGGCTCCGAGTCAAAGCAAACACATACTACGTAAAAGTTCTTGTCGGTATAGCCGAGATACACCTCCGTCTTTTGCGATACCGGCGTGCCATCCTTGGGATCGCGCTGCAGGAATCCATCTACCTTCAACATTTTTCCGGCGAACGCCGGGGAGGGCTGCATGTCCAGGAAATCGCCGATCGTTGGCCCCTGCTCAAGCCGGGGGATATGGAGCTTCGCAAACTTGGCTTTGGGAGTGACGGAGGTTGGGGTGCTTGCTTTCTCCTGGCCGCGGGCCACGGGGAGCAGCACCACGCATGCCAGCGCGCCGGCAGCGATCCGCCTCGTCGTGTTGAATCCCAAGCTCATTCGCCCCAAGCCTACCATCGGCAGAATCAAGTCTTGCTTGGGACTTAGACGGGAAGGAAGTGTCAAGGTTAGGGGGTTCTTGGAGTATTAGAGGAAGCACGCATGGGTTGCGTGAACTCAGGGAAGAAGAGTTGACTTGCGGTTTTCTCCGTGCCTCAGTGTCTCCGTGGTGAGTTCAAAATAACGAACTCTGCCGTCGACTCGGCTTGATGCAAAAATAATCGTACGCCAGTTGCGTCGCCACTCGCCCCCGCGGAGTGCGGTTCAAAAACCCAATCTGCATCAGGAACGGCTCGTAAATCTCTTCAATGGCATCCGGCTCTTCTGCGAGCACAGCCGCCAGCGTATTCACGCCCACGGGCCCGCCCTCGTACTTCTCGATAATCGTGAGCAGCAGCCGCCGGTCCACTTCATCGAACCCATACTTGTCGACTTCCAGCATCTGTAGCGCGGCCTGCGCCGTGGGCAAATCGATCTTGCCCGCGCCGCGCACCTGGGCATAGTCGCGCACCCGCCGCAGCAGCCGGTTGGCGATTCGTGGCGTTCCACGCGACCGGCTGGCAATCTCAATCGCTCCCGCTTCGTTAACCTCAACGCCGAGAATCTCCGCAGAGCGTTTCACGATCACGCGCAGTTCATCGGGAGTATAAAACTCCAGCCGCAGCACGATCCCAAACCGCGAGCGCAGCGGCGCTGAAATCAACCCAGCCCGCGTGGTCGCGCCCACAAAAGTAAACGGCTTCACTTCCAGCGTGTGGGTGCGCGCCGAAGGACCCTGCCCAATAATAATGTCGAGCTTGTAATCTTCCAGCGCCGAATACAGCAACTCTTCCAGCACCGGTTGCAGCCGGTGAATCTCATCAATGAACAGGACTTGCTTGTCCTGCATGTTGGTAATGATCGCCGTCAGGTCGCCCTTGATCTGCAACAGCGGCGCAGCGGTCGGCTGAAAGTGGACGCCCAGTTCGTTGGCGATAATGTTGGCCAGCGTCGTCTTGCCCAGCCCTGGAGGCCCATACAGCAACACATGATCCATGGCTTCGCCGCGTGACCGTGCCGCCTCAATCGCCACTGCCAGATTTTCTTTGGCCTTGGCCTGCCCGATGAACTCATTGAGCCGCTGCGGCCGCAGCTTCAACTCAAACGAGGAATCGTCCTCCACCGGCGCTGCCGACACCAGACGCTCGGGGCTGTAATTCAGGTTGGGATTGTTCTTCGCAGTCGCCACTGGCGGATAGTACCAGTTCCGCACCCTGCGCTGCCACAGGCAGTTGCTTTGCTCACTCCCTTACAAAGAACGGCCGCCCTTCCGGACGGCCCTTCTTCAGTTCAACACTGTTAACGACTCTAGCGCTCATCATCCCGGTGCGGCTTGGTGCGCCGCGGACGGTCAGAGTGAGCGTTGGGAACAGGCTTGTCGTTGGCCGAGCTGAACTGCGGGTCGTCCGCTGCGTCGTCACTCAGGCCACGCGCGTTGGTGAACATCTCTTCGTTCAGCGTCGCACCTACCGGCGCCGTCGCGTCGGCAAACACGCTGTACACCTTCTGCCCAACGAACGACGCGGTCATAAAGTCTCCCACCATCTGTCCCGACGTCGTTGACGGCAGCCAAGCCGGATTCATACCGCCGGCTATAGGCTTCGGCGCGCCCCAGGTCGAGCCCCCGTTGGCCGAAGCAATGTACGCGACACCCAGTTTGCAGCTCGTGGTGCAGCTCGCAACCGGGAAGTAGTTAAACGCGACTCCGATGCGCGCTGTGCTTCCGGAAGTCCCCGACTTGATTGCCAGGCCCGGAGTGAAGTGGTCCAGCGTGCTGCTGGTCGGGTCAATCGGAATCCGCGTCACCGCGCTCCAGGTCGTCCCATTCGTTGAAGTGCTCATGACGAGGTCATTCGAGGAGCAGTTCGTGCGGAAGCGGCAGTCCGCCCAGACCACGTAGACCGTGCCTGCGGCATCCATCTGCGCCGCGATCAGCGGTAGGGCCCGCATTCCGCCGCCAACCCCATGCTCCGAGATAAAAGCCACGGTCACGGGCGCCGTCCAGGTTGCGCCGCCGTCGGTGGATTTGAACGCCAGCACGCTCGCCAGGAAGGGATCGTCGATCGGCACGATCACTGTCCCATTGGGCTGAACCAGCGGTAGTCCACCATTCCCCGACCCACTGCCAGTCGTTGTTTTCTTGGCGCTCCAGGTCTTCCCACCGTCCGTGGAGGTGCTCATCTCAATCAGATCAAACTGACTGAAATCGTCCCATTCCACATAGCAGTTGCCGTAGTGCGGGCTGGTCGAGGTGTTATCGCAGCCTATCCACGGCTTGTCATAGAATCCGTTTTGCTCGACGATTGACACAGTTGCCGGGTTATTCCACGTGATGCCGTCGGTCGAGCTGCTGACGAGAACCGCGGCGCCGTGTGCTCCGCCTGCGTCCGACAAGGCCAGCGTCTCCGCCAGCCAGAGCTTGAACTTTGCGTTGTAGGTCACCGAGGGATCGCTGGCGCGGTCATAGCTCCCCGTGCCTTCCAGCTTGGTGATCCCGGGAAGGTTGCCGTGCGTCCAAGTCGTACCACCGTTGGTGGAAGTAGAAAAACCGATGTCGGATGAGCCTCCGTCCGTGAACCGCCCGATTTGGAAAACAGAAACGATCGTGGAACCCAGCGCATAGCTGGCGGGCTCGACCTCGGTCTGATGCTGGCTGGTTGTGTTCGTGAATGTGTCCGTGCTGATCTGGGTCAGCGGCATCTGGGCATTAGCCGTGCCCACAGCAAAAAGAAGCGTTAACAGCGTAAGCGCGGTGGCGCACCTCGAGACGAACCAATTGTCTAGGACCATGAATCTGGGCAAGGGAAGCCTCCATAAGTTTGAGTTGAAAACAGTTAGAAATCCAAAACTTGATGAGCACTTGTGGTCGATAGAAAAACGGATGATGGACGCGAATGCCCCGACTGGCTCGCGATACAGCGACATGAATCCATATCCGCTGTCGGTCGAGAACTATAGCCCCCTAGTAGTGGCGAGTCAACGTGCAAGAAGTTGCACACCGATATCGAGATCTAATTCCAGCCCAGGCCGTTGGGACGTTGTAACTAGCCACAAATTTCCCTTGACACGATGTCAAGCGTGCTTTACATTTCATAGTGTCAAGCATGCTTGACTTGGAGAAAATTATGGACGCCAACGCCAAACGCTATCTTAAAGAATTCGGCAGCTCAATGGCCGCCTACACCGTGATTGTGCCGGTTTCGATCTGGCTGCTGAAAAGCCACGAACATTCCCCGCTCCGCTTCCTTTTTGCGATCCTGCCGGTGATCCCGTCAGCCTTCGCGATGTGGGCCGCGATCCGCTTCTTCCGTGGCCTCGACGAACTGCAGCGCCGCGTTCAGTTCGAAGGCATGGCCTTCAGCTTTCTGGCCACTTGCATCATCACCCTCACCTGGGGATTCTTGCAAAACGCCGGCCTGCCTCACGCCGACGTAATCTGGGTCACGCCTCTGCTGATCATGCTCTGGGGACTCGGTCTCGCCATGGCCTCGCGGAGGTACCAGTGAAAAACAGCGTGCGCGATTTGCGGGCCCAACTCGATTGGACCCAGGCCGACCTCGCTGACAAACTCGGCGTCTCGCGCCAGACGGTAAACGCCATCGAGACTGAAAAGTATGATCCCAGCCTGCCGCTCGCGTTTAAGATCGCCAAGCTGTTCCACCGGTCGGTGGAGGAGATTTTCAAGGCGTAGGGGGCTGGTAATTACTTCGGATACCACTCCAGCACCCGCACCTCAATCCCAGTCCCTTCCAATCCCTTTTGAAACACGGCAAGATCAGACCCGTGATAGTGGTAAGGAATAACAATCTTCGGATGGAAGGCTTTAACCGCATCAGCAGCCTCTTCCGGCGGCATGGTGTAAGGCAGATTCATACACACGAACGCCACGTCAATGTTCTTCAGCGCGCGCATCTCCGGGACGCCTTCGGTATCGCCAGAAAAGTAAAAGCGCTTTCCACCGTAGGTGAGGACGTAGCCATTGCCGCGCCCTTTGTCGTGAAAAAGTTTCCCGGCTGCGGGACCGCGCTTCAGGTTGTAGGCGGGAATGGCCTCAATCGTCCATCCCTCCCAACTTTTCGTTTCTCCATTAGCGATGGGCTTGGCGCTGGTCACGGTCGCGACCACCGCTGGCGGCGCCAGAATGTCCGTTCCCGCCTGGCTGACTTCCTTGATCGAATCAGGATCCATGTGGTCGCCATGAATGTCGGTAATCAGAATAAGGTCGGCTTTTGGAAGCCCGGAGAGTTTCGCGGGCTTCGCGGGATCCAGATAGAGAGTCTTCCCTCCCGCCTCAATCAGCGTGCTGGCGTGATACAACGGCGTGATTTTGACCGGCCCGGCGGATGTGGGGAAGACTTGGGTGTCGGCCGCAGATGCAAGCGGCGCCATAGCAAACAGAACGAATAGAAGAACGAGCAGCAGTTTCATACGGTTGACTCCGGTGTACGAACTGACATTCTGACACACGTTCCCGAGCAGGGGGGAGAAAAGCCGGGTAACTGGCCGGACTTTGACGCCCTGGCCCGGGAGATATTGGGCGACCGCATTCTTCCCAATCTCGTCCCCGAGGATCGGGGACGCAATCGAGAGTTTATCTCGATTCCAACTTTTTAGTCTCTCGGTACGTGACCGATATTCATTCTTCCGAAGCCCGCCGCCGGGTGCAAGGTGCGCCTTCACTAGCAATCACTTCCCTGCATCGCGCCGAGTGGACGCCCTCGGGCAACATCAAGTTCGTGGAAACATGACCCCACAAGAGGCCCAACGGGCTCATGATCGATTCTTCTCGGATGAGGCCGCTCGTCTATGGCGAGCGGCCTCGCTGCCCGAGAATGCTTTCGAGCTGTGCGCTGATCTGGCTCGCCGCTACGGAGCGAAATTTGGTATGCGAACGCCGGATACCCTGCACGTGGCCTGCGCGCTGGAACTCAAAGCCGATCGATTCTGGACGTTTGACGAGCGACAGGCGAAGCTGGCGAAGGCGCAGGGGATGAAGACCGCTTAAACACACTTGCTTCGTTTCAGCCGCTAATTAAAATTAGCAATCCAATCATGCACACCGCCGCGTCCGTCATGACAGCCAGCATCAAGGTCACGACTAAGCGTCCGTCACTCCGCAATTGCTCCGGAATTACGTTAGCGCGTTTGGCTACCACTGTGCGCGCCCAACGATCTCCGTAGCGCTGCTCCTGATAGCTCCCCTGCATAGCGAGGTACCCGACGAGGCCAAAGAAAAGCGAATCAACGAAGTAGCCTAGTTCTCGAATGACCGCAGGCACGGTCCTGCAGCGGATGCCGCTTTCCTGCACCACTACAGCCGAGATCAGCCGCTTCCCTAGTGTGCTTCCATGCATGCTCACGCAAATGACGTTATAAACAACGTAGCCCAGCACTCCGGGAATGAAGCCAAACAGGCCTGGATGCCTGAATCTCGCCGTAACCCAAGGGGGCACATGACTACCCGATGCGGCGAGCACGAGAAGGGAGAAGAGAAATCCCGCTGAATATGTGACGCAGTAATGCAGAACGTAATCGATCAGCCGGGCTCCAGCGCGCGGCCAAAAAGTAATGCCTGCCAGACCAACTTCCTCGGTTGCGTAGCCACCGAAAGAAAAAGTGGTCGTTGTAGCAGGAGAATCGGAAAACGGCGTTATCGGTGTGGACATCAGGAGGCTCCTTCGGACCCACGACGCCTCGTACTAATCGACCCGCGCCCTAAGGCCAAGCCGTCGCGAAAACTATACACGCCCTGTCAGCAACCGACCGGCGAGAGCTACTTCTAGAGGCCTCGGTCCCTACTCTTCCTCTTCCTTCACATCCCCTCGCGCCGCCTTCGCCTTCTCAATAATCTTTTCCTGCAACGCTCCCGGCACGGTGTCGTAGTGGTGCATTTCCATGTTGAAGCTACCGCGGCCTTGCGTCATCGAGGTCAAGTCCACGCCGTAGGTCAGCATCTCGGCCATAGGCACCTCGGCTTTCACCACGGTGTTGCCGCCCTTGTTGTCCATGCCCTGGATGCGTCCCCGCCGGCTGTTCAAATCGCCCATGATCGAACCCGCGAAGTCGTCCGGGATCGTGATCTCTACCGACATCACCGGTTCCAGAATCGTCGGCTTGGCCTGCTCCATCGCTTTCCGGAAGGCGATGCGCCCCGCCATCTGGAACGACATGTCGTTCGAATCCACATCGTGATACGAACCGTCATACAGAATCACGCGGAAATCCACCACCGGAAATCCCGCCAGGTATCCGCGTGCCGCCGCATCCTTGATTCCCTTTTCGATGGCGGGAATATAGTTCTTCGGAATCGCACCACCGAAAATATCGTTTACGAATTCAAACTGCCCTCCGCGCGGCATGGGCTCCATCTTGATCTTGCAATCTCCGTATTGCCCGTGCCCGCCGGTCTGCTTCTTATGCCGCCCCTGAACATCGGCTTTGCCGCGAATCGTTTCCCGGTAAGGCACCTTCGGCGCTTTCAAAACCACTTCCGTGTGATACCGCTTCTTCAACTTCGCAACGATGACTTCAATATGCTGCTGCCCCGTGCCCGCAATCAGAAACTCCTGCGTCTGCGCATCCCGGAAGAATCGCAGCATCGCGTCTTCTTCCATCAGCTTGTGGATCCCCGGCCCCAGCTTGTCTTCATCCGCGCGGCTCTTGGGCTCAATGGCAAACGTAATCGCTGGCTCCGGCAGCTTCACTCGCGGATAAAGAATCGGCGCCGCCTTGTCTCCCAGCGTGTCGCCGGTCAACGTGTCTTTCAATTTCGCCACCGCGCCAATATCCCCGGCATGCAGCTCCGTCACCGGAACCGCCGTCTTCCCCTGCATGATGGAAATATGCGACAACTTCTCCGCCGATCCGCGGGAAAAATTCTGCGCGCTTGACTCATTCTTCAGCACTCCCGAAAAAACTTTGAAGTACGAGATCCTGCCCGAGAATGCGTCAGAAATAGTCTTGAACACATACAACGACATCGGCTCCGAATCCGTCTCATGCCGTTTCGGAGCGTCCCCGTTCCCCGCGGCTGCCGGCTCGCCCTGCACCCATTCGTGCTCAGAAGGCGCTGGCGTGTAATCGACGATGAAATCCATGACGCGGTCGGCCCCCACGTTCCCCAGCCCCGAACTAAAGATGACGGGAAAGAGTTTGTCCTCACGAATCGCATTGTGCAGCGCCGGGATCAAATCTTCTTCCGGAATCGTCCCCTTCTCGAAGAACTCCTCCATCAGCTTGTCGTCGCCCTCGGCCACCAGTTCCACCAGTTGCTCGTGAGCCTCCTGCACCTGCGCCCGCATGTTGGCCGGGATCTCCGTCTCTTTTCCCTTACCATTCCCTCCCAGTTCATAGGTGTAAGCCTTCATGCGCACCAGGTCGACCACGCCCGTCAGACTCTTCTCGCTTCCAATCGGCAGCTCGATCGGAATCACATTCCGCCCAAACGCGCTGATCAGCGAGTCCAGCACGCGCTCCGCATTCGCCCGGTCGCGGTCCATGCGGTTCACCACAATCAGCCGTGGCGTCTTGTACTCGTCGCAATCTTTCCACACCCGCTGCGTCACCACTTCAACCCCAGCCACGCCATCCACCACCACGATCGCGGCATCCACCACCGGCAGCACCATCCGGGCTTCGTGGACAAACATGTTGAACCCGGGCGTATCGATCACATTGATCTTCGTCTTGCCCCACTCCACATACGCCGCCGACGCCGCAATCGACATCTTGCGTGCGATCTCCTCCTCGTCGTGATCGGTGGTGGCCGACCCGTCGTCCACCCGCCCCAGCCGCGGTGTTGCGCCGGCTGTGTACAGCATGGCGGAAACGAGCGTGGTCTTGCCCGCATGCCCGTGCCCCACCATCGCGACATTACGAATATTTTCTCCGGAATAAACTTTCACGAGTAGGCTCCTTCGCAGGCGTGGAAAGAGAGAAGGCCCTGAAAATCAGAATCCAGACTTCAGAATCCAGACCTCAGAATGAAGACCAGTGCAGTATACAGGCCAGCCCGACATCCCCTGCCAAAACCTAGGATGCTACCACAGCGGAAATTCGCCGCTCAACTGGCGCGCCTCGACAAAATGGGGAGCTTGCCAATTTCGACGCCCGTTTCGGCGAAAAATGTGATTCTTGCGCGTCCAAACCGGGCCTTTCTGGTGTAACATGTAGCCCCGCTATTAAGTCGGCTTGGGGGGAGGAAATGGCCGAAGTTGAACGGGTTCTGTCTACTACACCGTCGCCCGCCACAACGGAAGAACAACCGCCAACCTCCTTGCCGACGGCTCCCGCGGATACTGCAAGTGAGCACCAACCGCCTCAGGTGCATTCGCGCTGGGGGCACTTGGCATTGCTGGCCCTGGCTGCGCTTGGAGCAGCTATCGGGTTTTTGACGGGTATAGGTTTGTATGGCGAGGTCCGTTTCGAACCCCTTCTATTCATATTTCAGGCGCTGATTCTGGGGTCGGCGGCCTACGTGCTTTTCGACCCTGGCATGGAAATGCTCCATGACCGGCTAGGAGCGGCACGCGGCAAGTTCCCGGAAGGGCGCAAGCTCATTGCCACAGCGGTAGTCGCTCTGGCAACCGTTCTTGTATCTGCCTTTCATCACTCGCTTGGTGAAACTCTCAAAGAAGAGCTCGGGAAACTCCAATATCTCGAAGGCTTATTCGGGTGGCTGAAAGATGTCAACGGATTTCTTCTTGCGGTTGTTGTAATGTGCTGCGTCGGGCTGATCTCCTTACTAGTTACGCACTCCTGGATACTAGGAGCGAAGCAGCAACGGCGGCGCGCCGCACTCTACGGTGGAATCACCAGTTTTGTTGCCGCAATCGCGCTGGCGTCCCTTTTGGTGCGATCGCTCGACCATAAAGGCTATCTTCACTCGTATTTTTGGGGCGCGCTGGTGGGCATCCTCGCTGTGTTGTGGTTCTTCGGCCCCGGGCTCATCGGGGGCGTGGCCATTAACAGACTCCGGTACGGTTCCAGCGCTACAAAGGGGATCCTCGGTTACCTGCTGCTTTTCTCGGCAGGGTATGCATTGTCGCTCCTGATCGCCGCCTATGCATTTGAGGTTGCATTCCCGATTTACAAGGACAGCGTTGACGCCTTTATCTGGCTTCCGATCATTGCGCTGATCTCCCAAAATCTGGGTTGGGCGCTTGGACCATTTTTCCGCCGCGAGTTCTGCGATCATCACCTAGGTATGTCGGGCGGCGGGACTGAGAAACCGGCCGCTGAACGAAAGCTCCCGCCGGTGGTTGCGTTTCCCGGCCCGCGGACTGCGTCCCCGCTTGCCCTCGCCAGCATCGACGACAAACAAACCCCGGCCGCGCGGGCACAAGACCTGTTGCTGAAACCGAAAGGCGATCGCATGTGGGCAGCGCTGGCTCTCCTGTTTACCCTGGTTGCCACAGGCTTTGCTTACCACGCGGGCGCTATGCGGAGAGACCCGGAAATTGCCGATAACATCCAGCGAGAGATCCAACAGGATTCCGGGCTGCGCAAGAAGGGCTTGAATGTGCACAGCGCGGGACGAATAGTGACGCTCTCGGGAGTCGTGGACGATGAAGCGGAACATGCGGCCGCGGTGCAGCGCGCATTATCGGTGCGAGGCGTAAAGCAACTGATTGATCAGATTCAGGTGGCCCCGGCTACGCCGCCAGCTTCCACGGCCATCTCGACCCCTGGCGCCGCCGGACCTCAATCCCCGGTTCCCGCGATTGACGCAACGATTTCTATCGGCGGAGCGGCCAGCCCGGGCAAAGTTGGTTCGAGCGCAAATGGTCCCGCGCCACATGGCACGGCCGCAAACGCGAAACCGGAAGTCTCACAAAAATCGGTCGAAGCTCCGAAAACGGCCGACGCCCAAAAACACAAAGGCCTGCTCAATTTCCTGAAGAAAGACAAGAACAACCAAGCCGCCGCGGACTCAAAGAATCCTGCGGACGCTGCGAAATCGCCAGACTCCGAGAAACACAAAGGCCTTTTCAACTTCCTGAAGAAGGACAAGAATAATAACGGGAATAAGAACCCCATACTCACCCCGAACAATAAAAACGTCGCACCCACTCCGAATAATAAGAACGACAAGAACAATAAGAACCCGAAGAAGGATGTGAACAAGAATCCGGCGCTCCACTAAGCTATTGGCCGGGTGTATGATCTCATCGCCATGCTAGGTAACCGCACCGACGAGCAGTGGATCTCGCAATACTCCTCCAGCCACCAACATCCCGTGAACCGGGTCTGCCACACCCTGGGCATTCCGACCATCCTCCTCTCGCTCCCAATATTTCTTGCCAGCATCTTCTTCCATCGCCTGTGGCCCTACGCGCTCGGGCTTTTTCTCGCCGGATGGATTCTCCAATTCATCGGCCATGCCTTCGAAGGCAAGCCTCCGGAATTTTTCCACGACTGGCGTTTCCTGCTGGTAGGTGCACGCTGGTGGTGGGCCAAGATTCACGGCAAGGCCTAAGGATCGTTTTAGGACACCCATGTTCCCTCAACTAGCCCGCTTCACCGACCTCGGGCTGCTCCTCCTGCGCCTCATGGTCGGCCTGGTCTTCGTCAACAGCGGCTACAGCCACCTCAAAGACCCCGCCGCTCGCGCCAAGAGCATTAGCATGTCCAAGACCTTCACCATCTTCCTCGGCATCGCCGAAGTCTCCGGAGCCCTAGGCGTGGCCTTCGGAGTCCTCACCCAACTCGCCGCCTTCGGCCTCATCCTCATCATGTTCGGCGCCATCCAGAAAAAGATTTTCGTCTGGCACACCGGCTTCTGGGGCGGAAAGGCCTACGGCTGGCACTATGACCTGATATTTGTCCTGATCAACCTAGTCATCATTTTCACCAACGGCGGAGCGTATGTGCTGATGCGATAGGGTTCTCCGGGCCGCGCAACCTGGTTCTTGCTATCGGCAGCCCTAAATTGATAAGCTGCCAGCACGTCGGACCCTGCATGCAACGGCTCATCGCCAGATTTCTGTTATTCGTAGCGCTCGCGGGCAACCTCGCCCCGCTGGCCGTGGCGTCCGCCGCAACGCCGCACGCCTGCTGTATCCGAAAAGCCGCGCATCACTGCCACGACTCGGCTGTAGCAGAATCCAGCCAGCTTGTCATCCGCGGCGTCAGCCCGTGCAATCATGATTGCTGCCGCGCCGTCACCACGGCCCAATGGGCCCACGCGCAGCCCCCTGCAGGCGCTTTCGGCTCACCCAATGTCGAGACTCACTGCGGCCAGCCAGATCTAGTTTCCCCAAACACAGCAGTCTCCAGTTTCCAATCCACCCGCGCCCCTCCGCACCTCTCCATAGCCTGAGCCAAATCCAACAAGCACCACGACCCGTGTGGGGACGCGCAATTCGCCCGCCCTCGATCAGTCATTGGAGATCCAATGCGTTTCATTCGGCTAATCCTATTGTCGCCGTTCCTCACCCTGGCCGCTTTCGCCTCAATCTTCGGATCGGTGCGCGGCATAGTCCACGACCCTCAGCACCGTCCCGTGGAGAATGCCATGGTCATGCTCCGCTCGAAAACCTCGGACTGGTCCACCACCGCCACCACCGACGCCACAGGCCAGTTCAATTTCAATGCCGTCGCTGTCGGCGAATACACCGTGACTATCGTCGCTCCCGGCTTCAATCAGGCTGCGGAGAATGTCGTTGTTAATTCCGGATCGCAACCCATCCTCCATTTCTCTCTCAACGTCGCCACCAACAAAGAGACCATCACTGTCCCCGGCTCCCCCGAAGCCGTTCCCACCGACTCCGCCACGCCCACCACCCTGGTCAGCCGCCTCGATGTCGAACGCACTCCCGGCGCCGACCGCAGCAACAGCCTCGCCCTGATCACCGACTACGTTCCCGGAGCCTATTTCACCCACGATCAGCTCCACATCCGCGGCGGACACCAGACCAGTTGGCTCATCGACGGCGTTCCCGTCCCCAACACCAACATCGCCTCCAACCTCGGCCCGCAGTTCGATCCCAAGGACATCGACTATCTCGAAGTCAATCGCGGAAGCTACGGCGCCGAGTTCGGCGACCGCACCTACGGAGTCTTCAACGTTGTCCCGCGCACCGGCTTCGAGCGCAACCGCCAGGCCGAACTCGTCCTCAGCGCCGGAAACTTCTACCAGACCAACGACGCCCTCAGCTTAGGCAGCCACACCGAGCGCTTCGCCTATTACGCCAGCGTCAACGCCAACCGCAGCAATCTCGGATTGCAAACGCCCGTCCCGCAAGTCGTTCACGACGCCGCCAACGGCTTCGGCGGCTTCAATTCCCTGATCTTCAACGTCGATCCCACCAACCAGCTGCGCCTCGTGACTTCCCTGCGCAAGGATTACTATCAAATTCCTTACGATCCTTTTGCGAACGACATCGAGAACGCGCCAATCGCGGCGAATGGATTCGTGGCCCAATATCCGAGCGTCGGACTGCGGGATGGCCAGCATGAAGGCGATGCCTTCGTAAACTTTTCCTGGGTGCACACCTTCAATTCGAAAACGCTCGTGACCATCTCGCCTTTCTACCATTACAACCAGGCCAACTACGACAGCCAGCCCAGTGATTCTCCAAGCGCCACCACCGACCATCGCACCTCGACCTACGCAGGCGGGCAGGCAACTTTCAGTGCCAACCTGCCGAAAAACAACTTGCAGCTCGGCCTATACAGCTTCTATCAGCAGGACAACGAACTGTTCGCCTTCAACGATGGCACCACTTCATCGTTCACCGACCGCGAGCACCCTTCCGGCAGCCTCGCAGCCTTCTTCCTCGATGACAAATTCAAACCAGTTCCATGGCTGACTCTCTCCGCCGGCATTCGCCCCACTCACTTTTCTGGCTCAATGACCGAGAACGCCATCAGCCCGCGCTTCGGCGTGGCCGTCAACGTGCCAAATCTCAACTGGACGTTCCGCGCCTTCTACGGCCAATACTTCCAGGCGCCACCGTTGATCACAGTTTCCGGTCCGCTACTTCAGTTCTGTAGCGCCACGAATTGCGGTTTCATCCCACTCCACGGCGAACGCGATGAAGAACATCAATTCGGCGTCACCATCCCCTTCCGCGGCTGGATCCTCGACGCTGACAATTTCAGAACCGGCGCCAGCAATTTCTTCGACCATAGCTGTATCGGAAATGGCGCGTGCCTCCCCATCACGATTTCCCGGGCTGTAATCCGGGGCTGGGAACTCACCCTGCGCTCCCCCCGCATAGCCCACCGCGGACAAATCCATCTCGCATATTCCAATCAGATCGCGGAAGGCGCCTTACCCATCACCGGCGGCCTGACCAACTTTTCGCCACCCACCCCGCTCTTCGCCCTGGACCACGACCAGCGCAACACTCTAAATATCGGAGGCGACATCACGCTACCCTGGCGCTCCCATGCGTCAACCAACATTTACTACGGCTCAGGCTTCAGTAACGCCTTCCCCGGCGCGCCGTATCCCGGAGACCATTTGCCCCAACACACCACCTTCGATCTTTCTCTCAGCAAAGATTTCGGCGAGCGCTTCTCCGCTTCGCTGAACGCCATGAACGTAGCCAACCGCCGCATGGAGCTCGACAACAGCCAAACCTTCGGGGGATTCCACTGGAACAACCCGCGCGAAATCTACATCGAACTGCGCTACCGCTTTCACTACTGAAGAGTCAAAGTCGGAGATAATAGAAATGAATATGCCCCGCACACCAAATTCATACCGTCCGCGTCTGGCACTTCTCTTCCTGTGCGCCCTGCTCGCATTTTCAGCCGCCTGCAACCGCGGACCCTCGCAGCCCGCCGCCGCAAGCTCCTCAGCAACCAAGCGTTATCCCTTCAAGGGAAAAGTCATTTCCCTCGATAAGCCAGCCGCAACCGCCAACATCGACAACGAGCCCATCCCCGGCTTCATGGACTCGATGGCCATGTCCTACCCCATCAAGCCCCCGGCAGCGCTCACCCAACTCCAGCCCGGCGACACCATCGCTGCCGAAGTCGTCGTCCAGCCCGACAACACCTACTGGCTGGAAAACGTCAAAGTCACCGGACCGTCGCTGGCTCCCGCCGGCAAACCCTCAGCTGAAAAAGACAGGAGAAGCAAATGAAGTATGGGTTAATCCTACTGGCCACGCTCGGCATCGTAGTCTCAGCCCTGGCCCTGCGCGAACACTACCGCACCGAAGGCGACTCCCCGTGCAGCATCAACGAGCGCTGGGACTGCGGCATAGTCAACCACAGCCCCTACGCCATGGTCCCAGGGACCGGAATTCCGGTCGCCGTCCTGGGCATAGCCGGATATCTCCTGATGGCCGCCCTAGCCTGGCGCCGCGCGTGGCGCGCGCTCCTGGCGGCAGCCCTCGCGGGACTAGCCTTCTCCCTCTACCTGGCCCACATCGAAGCGCATGTACTAGGCGTGTGGTGCATCTACTGTGTGATTTCCCTGGGAATTATCTCGCTCATCTCTTTCCTCGCGCTGGGAATGACAGTTACCACCCTGTTGGGAAAGCAATCCGCACGATCTGCATAGTGAACATAAACTCTTTGCCATTTCCAACTTCTCTGTCATTTCGAACTCCTTGTCATTTCGAACCGGCGTTCTTTGCCGGTGAGAAATCCGCTGTTGCCTGAGCATCACGCCCCGGCTTTTCATTGACGAACCCGCACCATTCGCCTAAGATAGCCTCGCTTCCGGTTCCTCTCGCGACCGGCACGCACCCTCGTCCATGATCGGCCAAACCGTCTCCCACTACCGCATCATCGAAATGCTTGGCGGCGGCGGGATGGGTGTAGTTTACAAAGCGGAAGACACTCAGCTCGGCCGCTTCGTCGCACTTAAGGTTCTTCCGGACTCTGCTTCCGAAGACCCCCAGGCTCTGGAACGCTTCCGCCGCGAGGCCCGTGCAGCTTCTTCCCTGAATCATCCTAATATCTGCACCGTCCACGAGATCGGACAGCACGAGGGCCATCTCTTCATCGTGATGGAGTGCCTGAGTGGCGAGACTCTGAAGCACATGATTCAGGGCAAGCCCATGGAACTCGATCGCCTGCTAACCTTGGGGATCGAAGTTGCCGATGCGCTTGAAGCCGCCCACAGCAAGGGAATCGTTCACCGCGACATCAAGCCCGCTAACATCTTTATCACCGACCGCGGCAACGCCAAGATTCTGGATTTCGGCCTGGCGAAAATAGCCCGCGCAGCCCGCTCCACCAGCGGCGACTCGCAAACCATGGCAGACGCCGCCAGCCTGGACCTTACCAGTCCCGGCACCGCGGTCGGCACCATGGCTTATATGTCGCCGGAACAACTGCGCGGCAAGGATCTCGACGCCCGCACCGATCTTTTTTCCTTCGGCGTCGTGCTCTATGAAATGGCCACCGGCATTCTCCCCTTCCGCGGAGAAACTACCGCAGTCATCACTGACGCGATTTTGAACCGCCAGCCCACCGCCGCCACTCGTTTGGTTCCGGAAATTCCCTCCAAGCTGGACGAGATCATCAGCAAAGCTTTGGAAAAAGACCGCGACATGCGCTGCCAGACCGCGGCCGAACTCCGCGCTGACCTGAAGCGCCTGAAGCGCTCTCTCGATTCGTCGCGCACTTCCTTAGTCACGGAAGAGTCCAGGTCTTCCTCCCCATCCTCATCGCGAGCGGCCATCTCGGTTCCAGTCCCGCCGCTGCGTAAGAAATTTTCTGTTGCGGCGTTTTTCGCTATCGCCCTGCTTCTGGCCGCAGCCGCCGGACTGTACACAGGCAAGAAATTGTTCGCCACCTCGCCTTTAGAGCCCCCGGTCTACCGCCAGCTCACCTTCCGCCGCGGCAGCATTCGCGCCGCACGTTTTGCTCCTGACGGACAAACCATCCTGTACAGCGCCGCATGGCAAGGCAATCCCGTCGACGTCTTCACCGCGCGTCCCGAAGCTCCTGAGTCGCGCTCCATGGGCCTGAGCCGCACCCAGCTCATGTCCATCTCCGCCACCTCTGAAATGGCCGTGCTGCTAAACAGCAAGGCCATCGGCGCCTGGGTGAGCATGGGGACGCTGGCGCGCGCTCCGCTCTCCGGCGGTGCTCCGCGCGAAGTGCTGGAGCAAGTGCAGTGGGCCGACTGGGCCCCCGACGGCACCAGCCTCGCCGTAGTCCGCGACATGGGTGGCCGCAACCGTCTCGAACTTCCCGTGGGCAAGCCGCTCTATCAGACCGGCGGCTGGATCGGCCACCCCCGCGTTTCTCCCAAGGGAGACTACGTCGCCTTCGCCGATCACCCCCAGCAGGGCGATGATGGCGGCTCCCTCGCGGTCGTCGATCTCGCCGGCAACAAGAAGATGCTTTCCACCCAGTGGTTCACCATTCAAGGCTTGGCGTGGTCTCCTGACGGCAAAGAGGTCTGGTTCACCGCCAGCAAGTCGGGCACCGATCGCACGCTTTACGCCACCACACTCGACGGCAAGCAACGCGTCGTCGCCCGCCTGCCCGGCGCTCTCATGCTGCTCGACATCGCCAAAGACGGCCGCGTGCTTCTGGTGCGCGCCACCTGGCGACGCGAATTGCTCGGCCTTGTCGACGGCGAATCCAAGCAGCGCGAACTTTCCTGGCTGGACTACACCTATCCCTCCGATCTCTCCGCCGACGGCAAGACGTTATTGTTTGACGAAGAGGGCGGCGGCGGCGCTCTGGCCTATTCCAAATCCGGCGGCCTGACCTACGCCGTCTACATTCGCAAGACCGATGGCTCGCCCGCCGTCCTGCTCGGCGAAGGCGGCGCGGTCGCGTTATCCCCAGACGGCAAATGGGCGATTGCGCAAACTCAGGAATCGCCCTCGCAATTCAAACTTCTGCCCACCGGCGCTGGCGAACCAAAAGAACTCACCAAAGACAACATCAACCACAGTTGGGCGCACTGGTTCCCTGACGGAAAACGCATCCTGTTCTCCGCCGACGAGCCCAACAAGGGCGTTCGCTTCTACGTCTACGAGCTTGCCTCGGGAAAGAGCCAGGTCATCTCGCAGGAAGGCGTCAACGGCACCGCATTCGCCATCTCCCCGGACTCGCAGCAAGTCGCCGCCATCGGCCCCGATCAAAAGGGATATCTCTATCCCATCACCGGTGGCGATCCGAAACTCATCGCCGGCATCAATCAAGGCGAGCAGCCCATCACTTGGAGCGGCGACGGGCATACGCTCTACATCTACCAGCCCGGCGAACTCCCCGCCCGCGTCTACCGCCTCGATGTGAAAACCGGCCAGCGCACCCTCTGGAAAGAACTCATGCCCTCCGACCCCGCTGGCGTAGAAAACATCGGCCCCATCTACATGACCCCCGACGCCAAAACCTGCGTCTTCGGCTACCACCGAATGCTAGCCGACTTATACTTGGTGGAAGGCCTGAAATAATTTAAGGCGCAAAAAAGGCGGCCCGCAGGCCGCCGCCCCAATTATTCCTTCTGGTTTTATCCGTGTGAATCCGCGCAAATCCGTGGCGAAAGAACTTAGATATCCAAATTCTTCACATCCAGCGCGTTCTCTTCAATAAACTTCCGCCGCGCCTCCACATCTTCGCCCATCAAAGTTGTGAAGATGGTCTCGCACTCGGCAATATCTTCCAGCTTCACCGAAAGCAATGTCCGCCGCTCCGGATCCATCGTCGTCTCCCACAACTGCGGAGCCGTCATCTCCCCCAGACCTTTGTAGCGCTTCACCTCGTAGCCCTTGCCGCCCTGCTCTTCCACGTAGGCGAACAGTTCTCGCGCGGTGGTTTTTTCCACGGTTTCCACCTCGGCCTTGCGCTTCGCCACAGGCTTCGCGCTCTTTTTCCCGCTCTTCCCGTCGTTCTGCTCGTCTCCTTCGGAATCTTCGCTCTCGTCGTTTTCCTCAGCCGCCGCACCCTTGGCCATTGGCTCCACAATAAACGGAGGCTGCATGTAGGGTTCAATCTGTTTGAACTTCGAGATCATCTGCCGGTACTCCGGGCTCGACGCCAGCTCCCAGTTCACGATATGTTCTGCGCCCTGCGAACTTGTGAATCCTGCTTCCCACAGATTGTGTTCCTCGTCGAAGCGCGACTCCACACTCTTGAACTTTCGCTCTTTCTGCAACTTCTTCAGTTCTCTTTCTAGCTTCTCGACCTTCTTCGGCGGAGTTTTCCTGTCCCCCTCAAAATCCTCGTGCTTCGCCAGGTCCAGCTTCGGCAGCAGTTCGGTAACCTTCTCGTCGCGTAGCCGCTTGTCGACTTTGTCGAACAGATCCAGGTACTCCTTAAGCACCGTGACAAAACGCGCCAAGTCCTTGCCCTCGATCTTCGCCGCACCCTCGCCGTAGCGAACGATCAGCCCTTCCGACGCACGCTTCACCATCACTTTGACTTTTTCGCGCTCGTCCTTGATGTACTGCAGCGACTTGCCCTTCTGGATCGAAAACAGCGGCGGCTGCGCAATAAACACATTCCCGCGCTTGATTAAGTCCTGCATGTGGCGGAAGAAAAATGTCAGCAGCAGCGTGCGGATGTGCGACCCGTCCACGTCGGCGTCGGTCATCAGAATGATTTTTCCATACCGCACCTTCGTCGGATCGAAATCCTCCTTGGCAATGCCGGTGCCGAGCGCCGTAATCATGGCGCGAATTTCCTCGTGCGCCAGCATCTTGTCGTAGCGCGCTTTCTCGACATTGAGAATTTTGCCCTTCAGCGGCAGAATCGCCTGGAACCGCCGGTCGCGCCCCTGCTTCGCCGTCCCGCCTGCCGACTCGCCCTCAACCAAAAACAATTCGCACCGGTTCGGATCGCGCTCCGAACAATCCGCCAGCTTCCCCGGCAAACCACCGGAATCAAGCGCACCCTTGCGCCGCGTCAAATCCCGCGCCTTCCGCGCCGCCTCGCGCGCCCGCGCCGCGTCCACAGCCTTGTTGATAATCTTCCGCGCAACGGGTGCATTCTGCTCGAAGAACGCCCCCAGCCGCTCGTTGATGAACGCCTGCACCACTCCAGCGATGTCGGAATTCAGCTTGCCCTTGGTCTGTCCTTCAAACTGCGGCTGCGACAGCTTCACGCTGATCACCGCGACCAGACCTTCGCGCACATCGTCGCCCGTCAGGTTTTCTTTTACATCCTTAAACAGACCCATTTGCTGCCCGGCATAATTAATCGTGCGCGTCAATGCCATGCGGAAGCCGGAAAGATGCGTCCCCCCGTCCACCGTGTTGATGTTGTTGGCAAAGCTGAACACAGACTCCGAATATCCGTCGTTGTACTGCAGCCCAATCTCCATGGCCACGCCGCTGCGTTCCGCTTCCATGTAAATCGGCTTGTCGTGCAGCACCTGCTTGCCACGATTCAAATGCTTGATGAACTCCGCGATGCCGCCGTTGTACTTGAAGTCCGTATGCTTGGCCTCGCCGCTCTTCGCGTCAGTCGAGCGCTCGTCCGTCAACGTGATCAGCAGCCCTTTGTTCAGGAACGCCAGCTCGCGCAACCGCTGCGCCAGCGTGTCGTAGTTGTATTCCACCGTCCCGGTAAAAATGCTCCGGTCGGGCAGGAAGTGGACCTTCGTGCCACGCTTCTTGGTAGCGCCCGCCTTCGCCATCTTGCTGGTAGATTCGCCCTTCGAATAAGTTTGCTGCCAAGTCGCGCCGTCGCGCCAGATTTCCAGGTCGAGTTCTTCGCTCAGCGCATTCACGACTGAAACGCCGACACCGTGCAATCCACCGGAAACTTTGTAGGTCGACGAATCAAACTTCCCTCCGGCGTGCAGCGTAGTCATCACCACCTGCGCCGCCGAAACTTTCTCGCCATCGATCACCATGTCATCCACAGGGATGCCTCGCCCATCGTCAATCACAGTGACCGAATTGTCGATGTGGATGGTGACTTCAATCTTGGTCGCGAAACCCGCCAGCGCCTCATCGACGGAGTTGTCGACAACTTCGTACACGAGGTGGTGCAGGCCAAGATCGCCGGTCGATCCGATGTACATCGCGGGACGCTTGCGCACCGCTTCCATACCGCCGAGCACTTTGATCGAGTCGGCGTTGTAGTCGTTGTTGCCTCCGCCGTTTCCGACGGTGATCGGCGTCACAATCCCGTTTTTTGTTTTGGTTTCGACGATGGGAGTATTGATCTCTTTGGTGGCCATTCCGCTCCGCGGGAGAATGCCCCGACTTTCTCTCAGAACCGGGTCCGGTTACGCCTCAAAACTGACCCTGGAAGCACGCCCCAACCCAGCTCCGGACTGCGCCCACGAATTGACTTCAAGTTATTGAAATGTCTTATACTTAGGTTCGTTTGGCGACTATCAAAATTATACCATGAAAGGGCAGATTTTTCGACACTTCCCAGGCCCGAATCGGCCCAGTAAACGTCCCATTTTGAACCGGTTTTGCTGCTGTTTTCGCGGCTGCTTGAGCTACGCCCGGAAGACCTGCATTCGCCGCGCTTCGACGTTTCATTTTCCGGCACCTCGCACCCCTTCGCCGCCATCTAAACCGTTGTCCCTGATAAGATAGCTACACAGGAGTTCCGACCAAGCATGCCAGTACCCGTTTCACAGATGTGGACCGTCACGTCCTACGTCCTGCGCCAGAAGGTTGCCGGGCGCAAGCAGTACCCGCTCGTGCTCATGCTCGAGCCCCTGTTCCGATGCAACCTGGCCTGCGCCGGATGCGGCAAGATCCAGTACCCCGCCCACATCCTGAAGAAAGACCTCACTCCTGAAGAATGCTTCCGCGCCATTGACGAGTGCGGAGCCCCCATGGTCTCCATCCCCGGCGGCGAACCGCTCATGCATCCCCAGATCGGCGAGATCGTCGAAGGCCTGGTCGCGCGCAAGAAATATATCTACCTCTGCACCAACGCTCTGCTGCTGAAGGAAAAGATAAATCTCTTCAAGCCGAGCAAGTATCTGACCTTCAGTGTTCACCTCGACGGCCAGCGCGACGAGCACGACCTCGCCGTCTGCCGTGAAGGCGGCTACGACATCGCCGTCGATGCGATCAAAGAAGCGCTTAGCCGTGGCTTCCGCGTCACCACCAACACCACGCTGTTCGACGGCGCCGATCCCAAATCCGTCCGCGCCTTCTTCGACGACATGATGGAGCTGGGCCTCGAAGGCATGATGCTCTCGCCCGGATACTCCTACGACAAAGCGCCCGACCAGAAGCACTTTCTAGGCCGCGCCCGCACCCGCCGCATGTTCCGCGCGATCCTGTCGAACCGTAAGAAGAACTGGCGTTTCAATCTCTCGCCGCTCTTTTTAGAATTCCTGATGGGCAAGCGCACCTACCCCTGCACTCCGTGGGGCATGCCCACCTACAATATTTTCGGATGGCAGAAGCCTTGCTACCTGCTCCAGGATGGCTACGCCGAAACTTTCGACGAACTGCTCTCGACCACGAACTGGAGCAACTACGGCACCGAATCCGGCAACCCGGCGTGTGCGAATTGCATGGTGCACAGCGGCTACGAAGCCTCGGCAGTGAACGCAACGTTCAGCTCGCTAGGCGGATTCCTCGCCACGGTGAAGGCGACCTTGTTCTCGAGCTATCGCGACGAAGAAGCGTTGCGTTTGCTGGAGGAGCATCAAGCTCCGGTCAATCCGCTGATTCAGATCGCGACAGCCGACGACTCTCTGCAAGAAACCCGCGCGTAAAATCTCCGCAGGAAGAATTCTGTGATACTTTTCGCAAAGGTCGAGACCAGTTTCGAGATCACCGGGAGGGGCTGCGTCATTGTGCCCGCCTGGCTTACGGAAGACAAGATACGCGTAAAAGATTCGATTCAACTCCGCACTGCGGATGGGAAAGTGCGAAAGACACACATTACTGGGATCGAAATCCTGTGTGGTCTCAAGCCGAGCGACAGTCGAATGGGTATCCTGGTGACTCGGGATATCACAAAGCAGGACGCTCCGGAAGGAACGGAAATCTGGCTGCTGAACCGAACGGGAGAGTGACTGCTCCATGACAGGCAAAGAATCCGGCCACATCGATCATTCCGACGCGCAGGCCGTGCCCCATATCAATCCTGATGCGCTCGAAGTCGCACCCGGCACCGCCCACGAGAATCTCGAAGGCTGGATCCCGCAATTAGCCACCGACGACGAAATCCGCGTCGCCCTTGAGAAAGCCTTCGACTACCGCGGCGACGTAACCATCACCCGCAAAGATGGATCAAAAATCGAAGGCTACCTCTTCGATCGCCGCACCGGCACCACACTGAAAGATTCCGTAGTCCGCCTCTACCCGAAGAACTCGGCCGAAAAAGTTTCTATCCCCTACTCCGACATAGCCGCTCTGGCCTTCACCGGGCGCGACACCGCCGCCGGAAAAAGCTGGGAAGCCTGGATGAAGAAATACGCCCAGAAAAAAGCCGCCGGCGAAACCAACATCGCCCTCCAACCCGAACCGTTAGACTGATCTGCGCGGTCATCGCCCTGAGAAATGCTGGAAGTAACAGCAGATTCCTCCTTGCCGTCGCATTCGCTCCGGGCTGCGTCGGAATGACAAAGTTTTATTGGTGAGCGCACGCGATGGGGAACTATTTTGCCTGCTTGGCACTCTCGCCAAAGCTCAACTCCTGCACCAACTCCTCCACCTCATCCTCCGTCCCGCCAATAAACGTAAACGAGACCACATATCCCCGTGCCAGCACCACCAGCGTCGATTGCCGCATCACCCGCGTGCCGACATCCTTCTGAAAATCGCCGCGCACCACCGTCTTAGTCCCCACCACAAAGTCGTAAGGCTCGTCGTCGATCTCAAGCCCCTGCGCTTTGGCCGCCTCGTTTACCAGCACGAAATATTGCGCCGCTTCCTTCAACCCCGGAATCGCCGCCGCACTCTCCGCCGCAATCAGAATCGACCCATTCACATCCTCCGCCCGGGCCTCCGGAGGCCGCGAAAATGCCGCCAGCAGCACTCTCCCATCCTTGCCGGAATCCGGTTTGGCACCCTCGTCGGCGCGTGCGTTCATGTCCTCGGTCCGCAACACCCACGCCGCCGGAATCTTGCACGTGAATCCAAACGCCGCGTTGCTGTATACGCCAGCGTTGACGGTACCCGCGTCTAGTACTGAGTGCTCCGCTGGTACGGCCCTTCGCGCGCGGCTCGAGGAAGAGGACGAGGATTGTGCCGGTGAGTGGGGTTGCAGCACGACTGCCGCGAGCAATATCACGCAGATGAAGATGAGACTGCGGTGACTCATGGAACTATGTTACGCGAGATCGGCACGCTATCCGCCTGAGAGGGTGTAATTCACCTGAATCTCGGTGTCGACCTCGACCGGCTTCCCCTGGAGGAGATAGGGCCGGTACTTCCATTGCTTCACCGCCTTAATCGCGGATTTCGCCAGCAAAGGGTCTCCAGAAATGGTTGTGAGGTCGACGATGTCTCCCTCCTGACTGATCACTGCGTGCAGTACGACTGTCCCCTGAATTCCGTTCTCGCGCGCCTTAGGGGGATACTTCGGATTCACTCGCTTGAGCAGCAGTCCCGTCGTCACTCCCTGCGAGACGCGCACATGTTGTGGAGTTGCGATTTTGGGCGTCGTCGCCGGAGCAGGAGTCGTTTCGCCCTTCGATTCCGGAGTTACCTCTTGAGCAACCAGGGCAGTCCCCACGCACAGCATAAGGCACCAAGTCGCGATTTTCATTTTGCGTTTCATATCATACTCCCACTTCGTTCGACCCCTACGCCGCCCTACCCAGCACCGGCTGCGTGCAGTGCGAACACCGCCGCGCGTCGATGGGAATCTCGCTCAAACATTCCGGACACTTCTTGGTCGTGGGATCAGGCGGCGTCTCTCCCCGATTCATCCGCGCCACCAGAGCATTCACCGGCGTGACTACAAAGAAATAAATCGCTGCGGCGATCAACACAAAATTCACCAGCGCGGTTAGAAATACTCCGTAAGGAAAAGGCGTCTCGCCGATTCTGACCGACAGCGCCGTGAAGTCCGGCTTGCCCACGATCAGTGCGATTAGCGGATTAATCAGCGACGCCACCAGCGAACTCACTACGCCCCCAAAAGCCGCGCCGATCACAATACCCACAGCCATATCCACCACATTGCCCCGCAGAATGAACTTCTTGAATCCGCTCAGCATAGAGGCCTCCAAAGAAGATTGGCCGCCAATGTATGACAGGAAGACCGGAAGGTCAAGGCCCAACCGAACATTCGCTTTCGGAATGAGAAAAGGAGGGGACACTACTCCAGGCAATCGCGCGCCAAGGAATTCCGCGCCTAAAGGGATCGTGACTAGCGCGTCATATTCGCATCGGCATCACAATATACCGGTACTTATAATCGTCGCCCTCAGCCGGCCGCAACTGCCCCGCCGATTGCGAATCCTTCAACTCCAGCCGCACCTCGCCAGTGCCGGCGGCTTTGAGGAAGTCCACCAGGTACTGAGCATTGAAGCCGATCGTCATGGTCTCGCCGTCGTAAGGAGCTTCAATCGAATCCTCAGACTCACCCGCTTCCGTCGACGATGCCGAGATCTTAACCTCACCCTTTTCCAGCTTCATCCGCACCGCTCGCGAGCGCTCGTCGGCAAACTGCGCCACGCGCAGAATCGCCGAATTCAAGTCGGAGTTGTTCAGGGTGATGCTCTTGCTGTTGTCCTTGGGCAGCACGGCCTCAAAGTTCGGGAACTGTCCCGTAAGCTGCCGCGAGGTCAGCAGTCGCGATCCAATGCGGAAAAACAATGTCGACTCATCCTTCGCAAACTCAACCGTCTCAGCATCGGTTGAATCCAGCAGCGACTTCAATTCGTCCATACACTTCTTCGGCACCAGCGTCTTCATCTCGCCCGAGACGCCTTCAAACTTCTCCCCGTTGCGCTCGCAATGTGCCAGCCGATGCCCGTCCGTCGCCACCATCGTGATCGACTCCGGCTTCAGCAGCATCAGCGCGCCATTCAACGTGTAACGCGACTCTTCACTCGATATGGCAAACCCGGTCCGCGCAATCAGCCCCCGTAACACCTGCCCCGGAATCTTCACCACTCCTGCCGTCGGAAATACTGGCAGGCTGGGGAAATTCGACTTCGCCATCCCCACCATCTTTGTGTTGGACCGCCCGCACCGAATACTGACCCAATGATTCTCCAGCAGCTTGATCGTGATATCGGCATCCGGCAGCAGCTTCACGTAGTCATGCAGCTTGCGCGCCGGAATCGTGCATGACCCTTCCTTCTTCACTTTGGCGTTGCATGACGTCCGCAGGCTCAGATCAAGGTCCGTCGCCGTCAGTGACAGCTTGCCATCGCTTGCCTCGAATAAGTAATTGGAAAGAATCGGAATGGTGGTCTTGCGCTCGACCACACCCTGCGTGGCCGTCAACTCCCGCAGCAATTCAACTTTGCTGACCGTAATCTCCATCGTCCCTACCGCAACCGCCGCTTCCACCGGCATGACGTTAGTCTCCCCCTGCCGCGTGCTACTTTTATTACTTCCCTTATATCAATTCAAAACCTATAAAACCAGCAGTAACAGTAGGCAAGCCGGAGAAGTGGAAAACTTTGGCAACCGACCTATTGTCACAACTTTGGGGAGCGTCCCTTCGTGTGAGAAATCGGTCCCCAACTCGGCGGAGACCCTACTACAACTTCCCCACTTTTCTGCTGCCCCCGCCCTTTGCACAGTTTTCACATCGCATTCACAGCTCAAAAAAAGGAAGACTATGCCGCTCAGTGCAAAACGCGAAACACCCGCCAACTATCCGCCCAATTGCTCAGTCAGCTTATTGAGCAACCTGTTCAAATCTTTGTCGTTCTTGCGGACCTCTTCAATCTTCTCCACCGAGTGCAGCACAGTAGTGTGATGCTTCCCCCCGAACTGACGGCCAATCTCCGGCAGCGATGCTTCTGTCATATGCTTGGCCAGATACATCGCAATCTGCCGCGGATAAACGATCGCCCGCGAATTGTCTTTCGCTTTGATCTCCACCAAGCGCAGCCCGAACTGCTCAGCCACCATCTTCTGGATCGATTCAATCGTGACCTTGCGCGCTTGGGAGTCAATAAAGTTCTTCAGCACCTGCTGCGCGTACGGCAGCGTGATCTCTGCCCCGATCAATGACGAATGCGCCACGAGGCGGATCAGCGCTCCTTCCAACTCGCGCACGTTCGACCGGATATTCTGCGCCACATACAGCGCCACATCTGTCGGCAGCGTCACTTTCTCCTGCTCCGCCTTCTTTTGCAGGATCGCCACCTTGGTCTCCAGATCCGGCGGCTGAATGTCCGCAATCAGTCCCCACTCAAACCGGCTGCGCAACCGGTCTTCAATCTCCGCCAGCTCTTTCGGCGAACGGTCGCTCGCGATCACTATCTGCTTCATCGTGTCGTGCAGCGCGTTGAAGGTATGGAAAAATTCTTCCTGCGTCCGCTCCTTACCCGCGAGGAACTGGATGTCGTCGATCAGCAGCACATCCACGCTGCGGAACTTGTCGCGAAACGACGTCATCTTGTCGTAGCGCAGCGAATTGATCATGTCGTTGGTGAACTTCTCGCTCGACACGTAGCAGATCGATGCCTGCGGCTGCCGCCGCTTCACTTCGTGTCCGATGGCCTGCATCAGGTGGGTCTTGCCCATGCCGACGCCGCCATACAGGAACAGCGGGTTGTAGGCTTTCGAGGGACGCTCCGCCACCGCCTGGCACGCCGCGTGCGCAAACTGATTCCCGCTGCCGATCACGAACGCGTCGAAGGTATAGCGCGGATTCAGTTGCGCCGCACCATCCCAGTCGAAGCGTGATTGCGAGGGACCTGTCGCGACCGGGCCGGGGCCCGCCGACAGCCCGCCGTTGTGACGCACCGCGGTCGCTGCCGGATCGTCCTCGGGCGTTACGAACTTCACGTCGTTGAAATCCAGGCCGAGATTATCGATTGCCTCCTGGATCAGGTCCGCATACTTGTCGCCGGCGTGCCGGAACTCCGCCGTTGGCACTCGCACGAACAACACTCCTCCACTGGCGTGGCTGTAGCGTGTCGGTTTCAACCACGTGTCATAGGAGTGCCGGTTGATCTTTTTTTCCAGCGCATCCAGAATGCGCGTCCACGGATTAGGGGAGAGTGGTGAAGTGCTTTGAGCTGACATAAATTATGAAATACCCGCCGCGGCGTCCCGGCGGCTGGCTGAGGGCGCCTGTCTAAGAAATGCTGTTTACCTGCCCGCTGATGGAACTCTTAGTCTACTGCGGAATGCGCCGTTTGTGTTGAGCGCGGTTGACATTGTGAATGAGATTTTCAAACCCGACCGTGCGGCATAGTAGCACAAAATTTTTTCGCCGGCGCGAAAATCTCGCAAGCATTTATTTCGCGAACAACGATTCGGAACCCCAAGCCCCGCGCCTGTCAAGTGTCAAGGATGTAACTGCAACGAACGCGGTGCAAAAATCAAATATCGACTCCTTGAAACCAGAACCTTGAAACCTTGAAACTTTGAAACTTGGGCATCACCCCTTTGCCCTTACCCCGCTCCGTCATTTATACTCAACGTTTGCCCTAACACTGTCGACGGAATCAGGAGCAGCTATTTTTCATGCCCAAGCGTACATTCCAACCTAACCGGCGTAGGCGAAGCAAGAAGCATGGTTTTCGCACGCGCATGAAGACCCAGGGCGGCAAAAAGGTCATTTCCCGCCGCCGCGCCAAGGGCCGAAAGCGGGTTTCCGTAAAGCCCGGCTTCCGCGAGTAGCTTCTCTGGTGCCGCTAACTTCCATAGTCGAGTCCCTCAGCCCCCTCGTGCCGCACGAGCGCATGCTGGCGAATGCCACGCTGGGGAGTTGCCAAATGAAAGCTCGGCCGGACCTTGCCATGCCGCCAAAGCCACCAGCCCGATTCCCCCGCGCCGCGCGCCTTCTACGCCACGCGGATTTCGAGCGTGTCTACAAACAAGGACGCCGCCACTTTTCCGTGTCTATGACGGTTTTCTACTGGCCGCGCCCGGAAGTGGAAACGCCGGTCCGGGCCGCTGGCGGCACTCTGCTGCCGACCTCCGGCCTGCGCGTGGGATTCACCGTAGGTCGCGCCCTCGGCGGCGCTGTCCAGCGCAACCGCATGAAGCGCCGTCTGCGCGAGGCTGTCCGCATGACCCGTCCGCCTGCGGGAGTTGCCGCCGACGTCGTCATCAACCCCAAGAAGTCTTTGCTGACCAATGACTTCGCCGCAGTCCTGAACGAAGTCAGCCGCGCCTTCGTAGTAATTGAGCAGAAGTTGTCGCAGACTCCAGCCGCGAACGCGACGCCTTCATCGACGAACAGAATTGCCGAAAGCCGGAGCCCGAAGCCCGATAGCCGCACTTGAGCCATTTCGCCAAACTCGTCACGCTGCAACTGCTGCGGGCCTACAAGTGGGCCATCTCGCCCATGTTTCCTCCGGCCTGCCGCTACGTGCCGACCTGCTCCGAATATGCCGTGGAAGCCGTCGAGCGCTACGGCGCTCTGCGCGGCGGATGGATGGCTTTCACCCGCATCCTCCGCTGTCATCCCTTCAGCCGCAGCGGCTATGACCCAGTTGTGAAGCAGCGAGGTATTTAGGTAAAACTTTGGCCGAATTCAAAAATCCGCAACAAGAACCCGGGGCCGAGCGCCGTCTCCTCCTCGTCCTGGCTCTGACGTTCCTCGGTTTCATTGCCTTCCAGGCGCTGCTGAAAAAATACGGCCCCCAGCCGCCCGCAGCCCAGACGCAAACTCAGCCTGTCCCGGCCCCCACCGCGGCCGCACTGCCTGCTTCGGTCAGCCCAACTCCAGTGGCCAGCGCTCCAACCAACACAGTCACCAAGCAGGCCTCCGCTGAAACCGAAACCGTTATCGAGAACGATCTCTATAAAATCACTTTCACCAACCGCGGCGCCCAGGTCAAATCCTGGATCCTCAAAAAATTCAACAACGACGCCCAGAATGGCCTGCTCGATCTAGTCAATCCCGTCGCCGCACAAAAATTCGGCTACCCTCTCTCTCTCTTCACCTACGACGAGACCCTCCGCAACCGCCTCAACTCCGCTCTCTACGTTCCCAGCGAGACCCGCCCGATCCTCATGGGTGAGGAAAACGCCAAGGTCACAGTAACGTCCGCCCAAGGGGACCTCGCTGGGCAAACTCTGAAGGCTCCCGCGTCTATCACCTTCGAATACTCCGATCAGGACCTCGCAGTCCGCAAGACTTTCCGTTTCGATCACACCTACGTCCTGAACGTCGAAACCTCCGTCATCTACAAAGGCGGCGAAACCTTCGCCGCGCCCGCCTGGCCATCCGGATTCGGCGACGAACTCACCCCTGCTTCCTACGCCGCCGCTGGCATCGACTATCACAACGATGCCTCCACCGAACGCAGTGGCTACATCTTCTTCCCGACCTATGTTTCGCGACTCGGCGTCAAGGCCATCAGCGGTGGCAACACCATCAAAGGTCCATTCGAGTGGGCCGGCACCGGCGATCAATATTTCACCGCCACCTTTATCCCCGACGATCCCACTACCACCGCCATGGTCACGCTCCACAACGCCATGGACATCCCCCAGAAGCCCGGCCTGAATCCCCTGGGCGCCGGTTCCAAAGACACCGCCAACGTTGACGTCTTGGGCGCCGCAGTCGGCAACCTTCGCGGCGCAACAATCGAGCGCGTGTACGTCGGCCCCAAAGAGCTGGCCGCACTCGACGCCGTCCGCGTACCCACCATTAAGAACGACAGCCCCGATCTCCGCGGCATCGTCAACTTCGGCTGGTGGGGCATTCTGTCCCGTCCGCTTTTCCTCTGGCTCAAGTGGACCTACAACCACATCGTCCCCAACTGGGGATGGGCCATCGTCCTTCAAACTCTCATCATCTCCATCCTGCTCCTTCCTCTGCGCATCACGCAGATGAAGTCAATGCTCAAGATGCAGCGCATCGCTCCGCAGGTCAAAGCCATTCAGGAGAAATACAAGAAGTACAGCCTCCGCGACCCGCGCAAGGCGGCAATGAACGAAGAGATCAGCGCGCTCTATAAGAAGGAGGGCGTGAACCCCGCCGGCGGCTGTCTGCCTATGCTGATCCAGTTCCCGTTCCTAATCGCTTACTACCGCATGCTGGGCGTAGCCCTCGATCTCCGCCATGCGCACTGGCTCTGGATCACCGATCTCTCCGCCAAGGATCCCTGGAATCTGCTGCCCATCCTGATGGTCGTCAGCATGTTCGCCATGCAGCGCATGACCCCGCAACCGGGCGTGGATCCGGCGCAACAGAAAATGTTGACGTGGATGATGCCCCTAATGATGGGTTTCATCTTCTACAACCTCCCTGCGGGATTAAATCTGTACTACGCCGAAGCCAATTTGATTCAGATCGCGCAGCAGGCCATCATGAATCGCACCAAGCTCGGCCAGGAAATGCGCGAAATGCTGGAAAAACGCGCCAGGAAGAAAGATAAGTGAGAGAGCTATTAGCTCTTAGCCTTTAGCTCTTAGCTTGAGCCGTCCAAGAGCCGCCGGAATTGCGATAAGATTTTGGTTTCAAGCAGAAGGTTTACCCCGTGAACCTCCGTGCCCTCTGTGGTAAAGGGTGTTGAAGGTTTCAAGCTAAAGGCTAAGAGCTAACAGCTAAGAGCTTCCTATGGACAAACTAGCCGCCGCCAACCGCATCAACGAGTTCCTCCAATCCGTAGTCACCAACGGAGGACTCCACCTAAAATACCGCATAGTCGTCGATCCCCCAGCGCCCACCGACTGGGAGAAGCCGGAAATCTTCGTCGACTTCTCCGGCCCCGACTCCACACTGCTCCTCGATCGCGGCGGCGAACTTCTCCGCGCCCTCGAACTCCTGGCCTTCGAAATTCTGCGCCTGCCTTCCGCCGACCACGAAAAGATCTCCTTCGACTGCAAGAACCAACGTTCCATCCGCCTCCAGGAACTCCGCATGGCCGCGACTGTCGCAGCCGAAAAAGTCCGCCAGACCGGAACTCCTTTCCACTTCGCACCCATGTCCTCGCGCGAACGCCGGATCGTCCATCTTTCTCTGCGCGACCAAACCGACCTCCGCACCGAAAGCGACGGCGAAGGCTTCAACCGCTGCGTAGTCCTCTACCCCGCGGACTACAAACCAGCAGCCAGCAGCAGACCGGCTCGCCGCACTCTCCCGTAACGTATCGCTCTCCTAAGCGTTGTCATCCTGAGCGGAGACTCGCGTTCCGCGAAGCGGACCGCGTGTCGGAGTCGAAGGACCCCTCGCAGCCTGTACTGCCGCCGGCCCCGCAAGGCGTTTCTATCACTGCCTCTGTTTGCTTCTTGCTCGCCGGCATAGACAGAATAGATCGTTCCACCCGCGAACTTGTCATCCTGAAGCCCGCGTACTTTACGGGCTGAAGGACCTGTGCAACCTGCCGGTGCTATCAGCAACTCCGACCACACCTTGAATCTATGGACAAGAGCCATGTTACATAGCGACAATGAAGTCATGAACAGACCCATGTTCACAGTGTTCCTGTTACTCGTCTCAGTTTCTGCCCTCGCCCAATCAAAAGAAAATCCCTGCTGGAAAACGGCCACGGCGCAATCCGAGATGAACCGCTGCGCCGACCAAGACGCTAAAGCGGCAGATGCCGAACTAAACCGCGTGTACAAGGATCTATTGTCGAAAAACAAAGACGACGCCAACACGACGAAAAAGCTGCGCGAGGCGCAACGCGCCTGGATCGCATTCAGGGATGCACAGCTCGAAGCACTGTATCCCGCACCGGACAAGCAAGGAGAGTACGGCAGCATCTATCCGATGTGCTACGCGATAGTCTCCACTGCCATGACGAAAGAACGAACCGTGCAGCTTCGCAGAATGTTACAAGGCAAGGACCCTTGTGACACTGGCGACTAGCACTGGGGTGACCAAGCCTGTACTTCCGCGTCCAATCTCAGGCACAATAGATCGCTCCACTGACTCAATCCCAGAGGCCTCTATGCGTTCAGTCCGTCACGCAACCATTCTTTTTTCGCTACTCTTAATTATGTCCATGTTCTCCGCTGCCCAAACGTCACCGCTGACCTATCCCCAAGCAAAACGCGGAGAGCAGGTTGACGATTACCACGGCACGAAAGTTGCCGACCCTTACCGCTGGCTCGAAGACACCGACTCCGCCGAAACTCACGCCTGGGTTGAAGCCGAAAACAAATTAACCTTCGGCTACCTCGAGCAGATCCCCTATCGCCAGGCCATCCACGACCGCCTCACGAAACTGTGGAACTACGAACGCTTCACCGTCCCCAGCGAGCATGGTGGACGCTATTTCTTCCAGCACAACACCGGCCTGCAACAACAGAACGTCCTCCTCGTCGCCGAGTCCCTGAACGCCGAGCCCCGCGTCCTGCTCGATCCCAACACGCTCTCGACCGACGGCACCGTCGCTCTCGCCGGTACAGAAATATCCGACGATGGCAAGCTCATGGCTTATGGCCTCGCGACGTCGGGTTCCGACTGGAACGAGTGGCACGTGCGCGACATCGACACCGGCAAAGATCTCTCTGACGACCTCAAGTGGGTAAAGTTCTCCGGCGCATCTTTTAGTAAAGACAACAAAGGTTTCTACTACAGCCGCTACGACGAGCCCAAAGGCGCCGCTCTGCGCGAAGCCAACTATTTTCAGAAGCTCTACTATCACCGCCTCGGCACCGAGCAATCCGAAGACAAATTAATCTACGAGCGCCCCGACAACAAAGAGATGGGATTCTCCGGCAACGTAACCGATGACGGCCGCTACCTGGTCATCACAGTCTGGCAAGGCACCGAGCCCAAGAACCGCCTCTACTACAAAGACCTCACCCAAGCGGACGCGCCCGTCGTAAAACTCCTCGACGACTTCGACGCGCAATACAATTTCATCGACAACGACGGCCCAGTCTTCTGGTTCCACAGCGATCTCGACGCTCCCCGCGGACGCATTATCGCCATCGACACTCGCCACCCCGAGCGCACGAACTGGAAGACGATAGTCCCGCAAGGCCCCGACAAACTAGAGTTCGCCAACGTAGTAAACAATTCATTTTTCCTGGCATACCTGAAAGACGCGCGCACCGAAGTCCGCGTCCACGATCTCAGCGGCGCATTCCTGCGCAACGTCGACCTGCCGGGCATCGGCACCGCCGCCGGTTTCGGCGGCAAACGCAAGGACAAAGAAACTTTCTACGCTTTCACCAGTTTCATCTCTCCAACAACGGTTTATCGCTACGACCCGCAAGCCGCCAAGAGCGCCGTCTTCCGACAGCCCAAAGTCGACTTCGACGCCAGCCGCTACGAAACCAAACAAATTTTCTACACCAGCAAAGACGGCACCCGCGTCCCCATGTTCCTCACGTACAAAAAAGGCATTAAGCTTGATGGACAGAATCCCACGCTGCTCTACGCGTACGGTGGATTCGATATTTCTCTCACTCCAAATTTCTCAGTCCCGAACGTAGTCTGGCTCGAAATGGGAGGCATCTACGCCCAGCCCAACCTGCGCGGCGGTGGGGAGTACGGCGAAGAGTGGCACAAGGCGGGAATGAAACTGAAAAAACAAAACGTCTTCGACGACTTCATAGCCGCCGCCGAATGGCTGATCGCCAACAAATACACCTCAACGCCAAAGCTAGCCATCCGCGGCGGCAGCAACGGCGGCCTGCTGATCGGCGCATGCGTAACCCAGCGACCCGACCTCTTCGGCGTAACGCTCCCCGAAGTCGGCGTCATGGACATGCTCCGCTTCCACAAATTCACCATCGGCTGGGCCTGGACCTCCGACTACGGCTCCTCCGACAACGCCGAAGATTTCAAAGCCCTCTACGCCTACTCCCCACTGCACAACCTGAAGCCCGGAACAAAGTATCCGCCCACGCTGATCGCAACCTCCGACCACGACGACCGCGTAGTCCCCGGCCACAGCTTCAAATTCGCCGCGACCATGCAAGCCGATCAAGCGGGCCCAGCGCCGGTGTTGATTCGTATCGAAGTAAAAGCCGGCCACGGCGCAGGAAAATCAATTACAAAGTTAATAGACGAAACGGCAGACACCTGGGCTTTCGTAGGCCACAACCTGAATATGAAGGTAGACCTGCAATAACCGTGTGGGGACGGGCGCCTTCGCCCGTCCAGCGAGCGAAGCGAGCTGCTCGTCCACATTACTAGTGCAAACTCTCCGTGCCAGGTCCCCCGCTCGCATCATGAACTGCCGTCCCCCCGATTTGACAATAGTTTTACAACCCGGTGACACGCATCTCGTTGAACTGCGGCAAACTTCTGCCGCAACAATTTTTCCCGTAACACTAGACCGCCGGAGGAACCTATGTCACTGACGTATAAGCAGCGTCTCTCATTATCTACTCTCGCGATCCTGATGTGCACGGCCAGCTACGCGGCAGCCCAGGCCGGTTCTCTCGATCCCACCTTTGGTAAGAATGGCATTGTGGCCACTACGATCCGGTCGGTGAGTGCCGTCGCCATCCAGGGCGACGGCAAGATCGTTCTGGCCGGCTCCGAAGTTTCGAACAGTCAGCTCTTCGATACGCTGGTTCGCCTGAACACCGATGGCTCCCTCGACACAAGCTTCGGATCGGGCGGCACCGCGAATCTCACGCCCCCAACCACTGCATACGCCCCCCTCGGTTTTTACGCAATTGCGATCCGATCGAATGGCGAGATTGTTGCCGCCGCCATCACGCAGGCGTTCGTCAACGGCACCTACTCCAACTTTGTGCAGGTGGCGCGGGTCAAAACGAACGGCACCCTCGATACTTCCTTTGGTAGTGGAGGCTTCACCGCAACATCTGCCATCACTTCAACTCCTTACGACGATTCCGGCCCGCAGGTCGTGGCACTGGCGCTCGAGGGCAGCGGATCGATTCTGGTGGCGTCCAGCTATTTCGACCTGATGGCGCGATTTACCAGCAGCGGGCAGTTGGACACAACCTTCGGCACCGCGGGTCTCGTAAACCTGGCGAATTCGGGACCAAGCACCTCCTCTGCGCCCACGCGGATCGCAGTGCAGACGAACAGTAAGATTCTGGTCGCATCCGGCAGTGCTGGGCCTACCCCACTTGTGCTGGCCGGGACCATCACTCGCTACAACTCCAACGGCTCCCTCGACACCACGTTCGGCGCATCGGGAACGACGGCGTCGGTGGCTTCGGCCTCGGCGCTGTCGCTGGAAAGCAGTGGCAAGATTGTGGTCGCCGGATCGCTGACCAGCAAGCTCAACGCGCCTCCGGCAAGCAACAACGTGGGATTCGGAGTGGTGCGCTATAACCCGAGCGGAACCATCGATAAGACCTTTGGCAGCGGAGGAGTTGCGGTTGCAGATTTCGGAACGAGCGCGCCGCTTTCGGGCGCCTTTGCTCTCGCCATTCAGTCAAACGGTGACGTTGTGGCTGGCGGCGCGGCCGCGCAAGGATCGTTCAACCTCAGCTTCGACTCCCCTTTCGGCCTCGCTCGCTTTACCAGCCTGGGTGCTTTGGACACGTCTTTTGGCACCGGGGGATTGGTAACCACGACCCTGGTGACTGGCAGTTCGGGCGTGTATTCGTATGTCAACGGATTAGCCATCCAGAGCGATGGCAAGATCGTGGCGGCCGGCAACACGCTCGTGGGTCAGGGCTTCGAAACCGGTACTGGCGGCTACGTGGCCAGGTACCTGGCGCAGTGATCCACCAAGCATGAGGGGAGCACAGTCAACAGACACTACCCCGTGTTCCCCCCGTGCCGTCTGTGTTAGAGACTTTTCCTACCGCCCTCATCTGCCGAAGTGAAGAATAAGTGAGGAATAAAGGAAGCAGCAGAGCCCTTAGGGGCGAAAGACCGTTGCGACACGTCGCTCGGTGTGCCTACTCCGAAGTCCGAAACTCCATACTCTGATCCACCGAAAGCTGCGACGGAGTCCCCGAGCTATCCCCCTCGGCCCGCGTAGCCACCACACGAAATCCCCCAAAACTCATCTCGACCGAGTAAGTATAAGGAGGCCGTTCCCGGGCAACAGTAATATAGTTAGCCGAAATCAGTTCGTCGAGCGAACCGTATCTCCCTTCGCCGGCGTAGTACCGGCGCTCGGCCCCGGCAATACTCATCAGATCGGTCCTGACCCCAGTGATGTTGATGGTTGCCTGCGGCGTGGCCTCTCCCCCGGCAGCAGCAGTACTCTGCACCTGCCGCGAATAAAAATACATCCCAACGCCCAGTCCAACTACAAGGCAGAGAAAACCAAAAAAGCGGCCCATATGATCCCCCACCCTAATTGCACTGCGAAACCGAGCCCCTGACAAGGTAACGGGAGGGCAGCGACCTGCTGCAGTGGCAGGACGAAGAAGAGCGACTCATGGGCAAAGCACAAGAAACTCGGCGTATTCTTGCGTGAACGAAGGCCGGGGGTAGGTCAGAGGGAGATTCTGACCTGCGGGTTAATACGGGCCCGCGTGTGTTCCACGCAGTATTATCTCTTCTTCCGTTCCAAAAACTTGCGGAGCACCGGCACACATAAAGGGCTTATATTTCATAGTCTGTGCAATCTGTGCTGCAATATCTCCAAAGTCCTTGCTCTGCCCGCTCAGCCCCGACTCGCTCGAGATCAGGGTTTCGTTGCGGACGTTTCCGTCCGTGCCAACGATTCCGTATAGTCGAGCCGCCCCCCCGAAGTGAATAAAACGACTCAGCTTTGCCTCAAATTGAGAAGGGATGCTTGCCAAGGTCGCCCGTCTTCCAAGTTCCGCCGCGTCCACGGTACACACGGCCGTCAGACTTGCTCCGTCCGGGACCGGAGACTCATGCACTGAATCGGGTGGTTTCGTATATTGGATGTCCTCGACAAATACCTCCACAGTCGGGACTTTCTGGCTCAGAACCAGCATGTGTCGCGGAAAGAGCTTGTCCCCCGACTGTGCATATTGCATGAAGTTATATGTATTGGATGCGGAAAGCCCGGGCCCGCCTAACTTTAATGTCCCACCTGCAATTACACCGGTCCGTTCCGCGTCCATCATTGCATTCGTCGATACGGCCTTCGACATCGCTAACAGCGTGCCATTTGCACCAAAGCACATCTGATTAATCCAAGAATCCTTGCGCTCGAACTTAACACACTGAGAATTGGCGCCTTCAATGGACTGCGTGAATAATTGCTTAACCTGGCCCGGATCGTCACTGCCTAACCCCCATAGGATAGCCAGCATATTCTCTAATTGATAAGCAGGGTACGATAAGAAGTCGTCGCCACGCTCTACCCATACCTTCCCGCCGGTCGCAACGCGTATTGCCACGTTGTCGCCAATGCGTAGTTCTTCTCTCCATTGTTCGGGGCTTGTCCAAAACAGCTGATAAGCGCCAGTAGCGATCACCGTTCCGTATCCGGATTTCCATTGCAGGCGCAGCCGGAACGGTTTGCTGCCGTGTCCTTTCAGGTTTGAAAGCTCCGCGGCCTTTGCGATCCATGACGCTGCCTTTTCCTTGTCGTTTGCCGGGGACAATGTCGGGATAATGATCAGAATCAGCAGGACCAATCCTCGCATTGGGGTGTTCACGGGCATCTCAAATTTTGCGGCATTCGAACGGATACCGGGAAAAGCAATCAACGACGGTTTTCTTCGCTATCAACAAACCAAAGAAGTGCAAACACAGCATCGGACACACCCAGTGCCACCACAGCCCGATCATTAGCACTTTGGCGTTGAGTTGTAAAGGAGCGAATTGACGTAACATCACCATTACACTCGTTGATTTCTGCAAGCGTAACGCCGAACCCCGCCGCCCTCCTACCGCCTCTCATCTGCCGAAGGCCCATAAACCGACGGCACCGCCACTCCATTCAACCGCAAATAAACTCCCAACTGCGCCCGATGATGGATCACATGATTCATCACCATTCGCCGCATCGCGCCCATGCGCGTCCCTTCGTAAAATGTTGTCTCCCCCATCGAGAGCTTCCACTTCTTACCCCAATGCTCGTCACTGGCAGCCAAAATCCCCGCCCGCACCGCCGCAACATGTTTATCAAACAATTCCAGTACATGCTTCTGCGACTCCGCCACCGTCGCCTTAGGCGCAAGCTCCCCCTGCGGACGCTTGGCAAAATCCAGCGCATCATCCTTCATCACGCTCACGCCCATCCCCGGCAGCTCCGCAATATGCCCCGCCAGCCGCCCCAACAGCATCGACTTCTCATGCGGCTTCCAGGCCAGCTTGTCCTCCGGAATCCGCTCCAAAGTCCGCCGCGTCGAAGCCATCTCCGCATCAAACTCCGGCAAAAACTCCGCACTAATCCCCATAGCAATCCTCCTTAGGAATTTGAGAAATGAAGAAACTAACTTAGTGGCCACGTCCACCGCACGCCGCTTTGGATGGTACCAGCCAGCACTTCGCTTCTCAAAAGTTTGTGAGGAAGAGGTTTCTTGAGACAGAAAGCCCACAAAACTGGTTCTGAAGGACAGAACTCCACAGCACCAGCAACTGGAACGAAGTCAAACACGCTCAGCGAACTCCACTATTACTAATCAGGTTCGCCCCAAACTCAAATGCACTCGGCGCGAAAAAATTCCACTTCGATCGACCAAGAACCGAGACAAGCCATTGACCAAGCCGGCAAGTCGGAAACCCTCCCACCAGTTAACCACCCAGATTCGTATCAATCAGGGTTACCCCGTGATCCCTGTGGTGAAGGGTTTTTCTTTCTCGCGCAAAAAAAAAGAGCGGCCGCAAAGCCGCGCTTTCTGGGTACTGGGTACTAGGTACTGGCAACTCGATACTATCTCCCCGCCGCTGCTCCCGCAGCCGCCGGCATCATCCCCGCAATCGCCATGCTCTCAATCCGCGCCAGCACATTCTCCACGCTGGCTCCGGTATCCGTGCAAGCATCCACATAAGGATGCCGGCCTCCATCCGCGTGCATCACCAGCACACTAGCCTCAGCCTGCGCCTTCTTCACCATGTAAGGAAGATGATGACGGTCATTCCGGCTCAAAGTCGGCCCCAGCACCACCAGGTCGAACTTGCCCTTGCCGATCGCCGCTTCGATGGCCTTCCGCCCGATAGCTTTCTCTACCGTGTGTCCCGCCTTCTCAAACGACGCGGCTGTTGAAGCCTGCGCCTCCGCATCGCCCTCACCATAAAGAATCTTCAGCTTCGCTGCCTTCGCCATGAGTGTAAGTCCTCGCTCGGTACCCGAATCGATGCCGGATACTCGCCACTCACGGTAGCAACCGCCCCCCGCTCTGAGAACGTCACCGAAGGCCAGCAACGACCGGGGTCTCGCCTAATCTCCTCCGCTTAAAATATCGATATTCCAAATCTTCTTCCCCTCCGCCCATTTCGGCGCTACACTCTTGCCCCAGAGGGTCTCCCATGTTCCACGCTCGCTTCGTCGTCACCGTTTTATCATTGCTTACTCTCCCGGCTATCTGTCCGGCACAATCCACTGCGACCTGCACTCTGGCCGACGACCGCCAGGTCTTCATCCGCTACAACGCCGTCAGCGCCAAGACCGACAAACCTTCCAACGGCAAGCCCTGGGCTCCCGGCGGCACTCCCATGACGCTGTTCACCGAAGCCCAACTCAGCTTCGGAGGCTCCACCATCCCCATCGGCGCCTTCACCGTCTACCCCATCCCCGCCAAAGACAAGTGGACTCTAGTCGTCAACAAGAACGTAACCGCCGGCGCCCCATACGACGAAAGGCAAGACCTCGCGCGCGCCACCATGGAGACCGAGCAGATCTCCCAACCCGCCGACACCCTCGAAGTAGCCTTCGCCCACGTCGGCTCCCGATGCACGCTCCGCATCTACTTCGGCAAAGCCGCCTCCTTCGCCGACTTCACCGCCAAATAGGTTTGTAAATTGAGATTGTGTTGAATTCGAGTCGCTTTGAAAGGGCGCGGCTTCCAGCCGCGCCGAACCTGAGAAATCAAGCGCGCCTTCAGGCGCTGAGGGACCTAGAACCCACCCGCCGCCTTCTTCTCCCGCGTCCCCAACCCAATCACCATCGCCATATCTTTCGGATATACCACGTCCCGTCCCCGCGCCAGGAAGTGGTAGTAGATCGACATCGCTGCTCCGTACGATCCAAATCCCGCCGACACCACGCGCGAGTGCGCCGCGATTCCCACGATCATTCCCACGAACCGGAATCCCGACGCTCCATTGGCCGCGCTGCTTCCCGCTTCTCCCCCGCTAGCCCCACCCCGGCCCGCATCGTGATCCCCCGGACCCGCCTGCGATGCCGCCAGCATCACCTGAATGCCAGTAGTCAGATACCTCGTTCGCGGAGTCGTAACCTGCGCCCCGCCCTCGGAATCCAGCTTCAAGTGCTCCCCTTTAGCCACCGCCACACCCTCCAGGCTGCTCTCCACTCGCTGTTCAAGCCCATTCGGCGGCGCAACCTCATGAAACAGAATTCTCAACTGCCCGTTGCGTCCCAGCCGCCGGGCGGGCTGCACCTGCATGACCGAGCCTTTAATCACACTGCCCTCTGGCAGAATCAAACGATCCGACACCACCAGAGGCTCCGTGATCAATGCCTCCACCAGATCTCCCTTCTTCGCCGTCGCCGAACTCAGTGGCGTGACCAGCCGTGCATGCACCAGGCTTCCCATCGGAGGCGGCGCTCCAATATTCGTCAGCGCCTCCGCCCTCACAGACTCCATTCCAAAATCCAGCGGCTCCTGCAGATCCGCATTGAAGCTCGTTCCCGCATCAATGTATTGCGGATGCACTGGCAGTTGCGCCAGCGCAATTCGCTTGAGCTTGTGCATCTTTCCCGGTTCGTGGATCTGCTTCTGCAATTCGGCCCACTGCCGCTTAATTTCCATCTTCGTCTCACTAATTTTCTTTCCCGCCACCTCCTCTGCCTTATTTTTCTCTTGCGCCTTCTCGTTCGCCGAGACAAAACTCAGCACTCCATCGGGTGCCGGTGTCGCTATGGTCTGCAACGCCACATGCCGCCCATCGGCCATTACCAGCTCGTCAAACTGCACATGCACGTTCCGCCGCGGAGAAAAATTTCCGTCCGCTGCATCCAGCGTTCTCACCTTCTTCGGGACCGCGTCGATCGCCGATACCTTTCCGTTCACCGCCGTCCCCACCGGAATCAACAGCTTGTCGAACGCGTACACTGGCTCGGTAGTCTCGCCGTGTATTGCCTGTCCCACCTCCCGAATCCGCACCTCGGAATCGAGCGCCACCTTAATCGGAGTCCCAGCCGGCACGTTCATTGGCATCATCACCGGCGCTGCCTCAGCCTTCTCTGCGGCAGTTCCCTGCGCACCCTCCGATGACGTGTTGGGTTGCGTTTCGGCGGGAGGCCGGGACTTCAGAGTCTGTCCCACACATACGCCGCACAAAACCGCCAACGATGCAGCACTCAGCAGAATAATTCTTTGCATTCGTGTACTCCCGGTAGAAGTCTTGGGTGGCGCGGCGCGCACTGCGCCGCGATTAAGGACCATCTGGGTAATGCTTCTTGGCCCCCGAGGTGCAATTCCTAACTAGGAAGGAGGACAAACGGGATTGGTTGCAACTCCCACAGCCCTTGTTCCACAATTTTATTCTCTTCTCAGTACTTTTTGAGACAATTCCTCAATGCAGCGCTTCTTTCTTCTTTTGGTTGCCGCCACCGCCCTAGCCCAATCCGCGCCCCAAACCTTCCCCGCCCACACTACCGAAAGCCTCCGCGGCGTAAGCGCCATCTCCCGCCAGACCGCATGGGCCTCCGGCACCCACGGCACCTATCTCCGCACCACCGACGGCCGCATCTGGATTCCCGATCAAGTCCCCGGCGCCGAGTCCCTCGACTTCCGTGCCGTAGTAGCCTTCTCCGCCGACGAAGCTTTCCTAATGTCCGCCGGCCCCGGCGACCAATCCCGCATCTACCACACCGCCGACCGAGGCCGTCACTGGCAGCTCCAACTCACCAACAAAAATCCTAAAGGCTTCTTCGACTCCATGGTCTTCTGGGATCCCACCCACGGCATACTCCTGGGCGACCCCATCCCCGATGAATCAGGAAAACTAAAATTCGAACTACTGATGACAACAGACGGCCAAACCTGGACCCACATCCCGCCCGCCCAACTCCCGCCCGCCGCAGAAGGTGAAGGCGCCTTCGCCGCCAGCAACACCTGCCTCGCCGTCCTCCCGAATAAGATTGTCATCCCGAGCGAAGCGAGGCCTGAGGGGAACATCTGGTTCGCCACCGGCGGCAAGACAGCCCGCGTCTTCCACTCCCCCGACCGAGGCCAGACCTGGCAAGTCTTCGACACCCCCATCCAACACGGCCCCGACTCCGCCGGAATCTTCTCCATCGCCTTTCGCGACCCGCTTCACGGCGTAATCGCCGGCGGAGACTACAAACATCCCGATCAGGACGGCCCCAACCTGGCTTTCACCAACGACGCCGGCAAGACCTGGACACTATCCAAGATCACCCCGCAGTCCTACTACTCCGCCGTAGCCTACGATCGCAAACACAAAAATCCCAAAGCAAACACATTGGACGAAAACCAAGCCAACGTCCGCCTCTTCATCGCAGGCCCCAACTTCATCTACGATTTCCGCCCACCCAAAGACCCCACCCGAATCAGCCCCAACAAAAAATCTGGCATGCAATTCAACGCCGTAAGCCCCTACCCCGAAGGCGGCGCCCTCGCAGTAGGCCCCAAAGGCACCATCGCAACCATTCCGTGAAGATGATTGGTCCCGGGAGGGACCACTGACAATAGCCCGCCAGTTTCACTGGCGGGTAAGCAACAAACGAAGAACCGCGTCCCGGAGGGACGTCTGAACCCGGTGACCAAAGTCCCATCCCCCCATAGTCCTTCCTGACCCTATTCATCCCTCCCCTTTTCGACGAAGATCATTAAGGATTACTAAGTCCAAATCTCCCCCAGACCGAGAGCCTCGTGAAAAACCTGTATCTGGCCACCATCATCCTCTGCGCCGCCACGCTCGCAGCGCAAACTCCGCAAACCCCGCAGCCCGCACTGGCGACTCAATCCGCCCCGGCCCCCACGGTCACCCGCACCACCAAAGCCGTCCACTTCCGCCTGCAAGGCGGCTCCACCAATATCTACTTCCAGGGAACCGATCTCCTCCAGCGCGCTTCCGGCGAAGCCAAAGTAGAAGGCAAGAAGACGACCCTCCAGATCGAAGTAAAATTCCAGGGACTCGAAGACGCCACAAAGTTCGGACTCGAATACCTGACCTACGTCCTCTGGGCCGTATCTCCGCAAGGCCGCCCCGTGAATCTAGGAGAAGTCACTCTCGAGCACAGCAACGCGCACCTCAAAGCCTCGACCGACCTGCAAACTTTCGGCATGATCGTCACCGCCGAACCCTATTTCGCCGTGACCGCTCCCGGCAACATGGTGGTAATGGAAAGCGCTCCCGCCGTCGGCTCCGGCACCGAAAACATCGAAGCCAAATATGATCTAGTAAGCCGGGGCACTTATTCTTCGACCAACACTCATATTCAGGACGCCATCTTCGGCATCGACAGCAAAACTCCGCTCGAACTTTTCGAAGCCCGCAACGCGCTGCGCATCGCCCACATCGCCGCCGGAGACAAATACGCCAACTCCATAATCTCCAAAGCCGGCCAGCAATTGATGCACGCCGAAGAAGCCTATCGCCAGAAGCAGAACAAAGCCGCCGTAGAAGCTGCCGCCAAAGAGGCCACCGAAACCGCCGAAGAAGCCCGCCTGATGGCCGTCAAGCAAAAGGCCGAAGACGAAGCCCAGGCCGCCGCCGCCGCTCGCGAAGCCAAAGCCCGCGCCGATGCCGAAGCCGAAGCAAAACGCCGCGCCGACGCAGAAAAAGCCACAGCGCAAGCCGAAGCCGCCCGCGCCGAAGCCGAAAAAGCTAAAGCTGAAGCCCTGAAGATGAAGCAGGAAGCCGAAGCCGCCGCGCAAGAAGCCGCGCTTCAGAAGGCCGCAGCAGAAAAAGCCACAGCCGAAGCCGTAGCCCAGCAGCAGGTCTTAGCCGCCGAAACCGATAAAGCACGCCAGGCCGCCGCCCAATCCGACAGTCTCCGTCAGCAAGCCGAAAAGGAAAAACAGCAAGCCGAATACGAAAAGCAGGAGCTCCGCGCCCGCCTCCTCCAGCAACTAAACAGCATCCTGGCCACGCGCGATTCCGCCCGCGGCCTGGTAGCCAACATGTCTGACGTCTTATTCCGCAGCGGCAGCTTCGAACTTCTCCCCGGAGCCCGCGAGCGCTTAGCCAAAGTTTCCGGCATAGTCCTCGCCTATCCCACGCTGCACGTCACCGTAGAAGGCCACACCGACAGCGTCGGCACCGACGAATACAATCAGCAACTCTCCGAGCATCGCGCCCAAGCCGTCCGCGACTATTTCGTACAGCAGGGGATCAACCAGGCAGCCGTCGAAGCCCACGGCTACGGCAAGTCCGAGCCCATAGCCACCAACGACACTCCCGAAGGCCGCCAGCAAAATCGCCGCGTAGAACTAATCCTGAACGGCGAAGCCATAGGCACAGCCGACACCGAACCCAAACCTCAAACCGCCAGCACCCACCAGTAAGCCCGCAGAAGGCTCTCCTTTGTGAACCTTAGTGTCCTTAGTGGTTCAAGCTTTTGCCGTTGGATCCCGAAAGCCCCCGTCCCAACGTTCCACAAAAACCCCAAAGACCTCTTGCCCCGCCGCCCGAAACCCATTACCCTATGTCAGGCAGCCAGGCAGTAAATGTTCACCCCGCACCCAAACCTCGCCGATGACGTCAACCACGCCATCATCCAATCGGAAATCGAAGGTGGCGTCTTCCTCCACGATCTCCCTCCCTCCACCATCCTCCACATTCAAACGATGCACCACTGCTACACCGCCGTCCTTCTAGGCGGAAGCGACGCCCTAATCTCCGGCCATCCCGAATTTTGTCCTGACCCAGTTCACGTAGCCATAGCCGGCTCCACCTGGGGAGGCTCCATGCTAAAGCTCCAATTCGTAGGCCGCGGCATGCACTTAGAATTTCACCACCCCGAATACGACACCCCCATAGTCACCTCCCCAATCCAAGAAATCCGCGACTCCCAACCACTCCCCGCAACCGCCGCCATCAACTCTCTAAGCTACTAGTCGCGTGTTTTTGGACCTTGTCATCCCGAGCGAAAGCGAGGGATCTTGGTTTTGCTACCACCTGTGCTGTCGGGTTTCATGAACGGATCTGCCCAAGTATTTCTCCGTGCCTCCGCATCTCCGTGGTAGATTCTTCCTGTCCGCGATACAATCAATCTCCCATGACCATCACCACCCGCGAAGTAAGCCACGTCACCATCCTCGACCTCAACGGACGCATCACCCTCGGCGACGAAACCGGAAAACTCCGCGACACCATCCGCCAGCTAGTAGCCGAAGGCAAAAAGAAGCTCGTCCTCAACCTCGCCCACGTCGACTACATCGACTCCTCCGGCGTCGGAGAACTAGTCTCCAGCTTCACCACCGTCCGCAACGCCGGCGGCGAACTAAAACTCCTCAGCCTCACCAAAAAAGTTCAAGACGTCCTCCACGTCACCAAGCTCTACACCGTCTTCGACATCAAAGACGACGAATTCACCGCCGTAAAATCCTTTGACTACTTCTTCGCCAAATGAGGCATAAGAATTCACCTTGGTCATGTAGGGACATCCGCCTCGGCTGTCCCGGCCTGGGCGAAGCCCGCCCGCATGCAGCACGGCGCCTCAACTCCATAGCCACGGCTCCACTAACCAAGCGCATCCCTCCTCTCTGCTGGATTCTCCTCCTTCTCGCATCTTCGTTTCTTTCCGCCCAGCAAACCCCTGCTCCGCAGAAGCCAGAGGACATTCCCAACGCCACCAGCACTCCTGACGCAGACGACGTGCCTGCGACCATCTTCAAGGCCCGCACCGACCTGGTTCTGGTGCCGGTCGTTGTCCGCGGCAAACATGGCGATCACATCGCCGGCCTTACCAAAGATGCATTTCACCTCGAAGAAAATGGCAAGGAGCAAACCGTTTCGCTCTTTGAAGAATTGCAAGCCGCTGCCGTTGACACTCCGCCAACAGCCGTCTTGGACCGCGGCTATTCAAATCTTCCCTTCGACGACACTCATCAGCTCAGGCTCACCATCATGGTCCTCGATCTGTTGAACACTACCCCGGTACAACGAACTGACGCCAGGGACCTGCTCATTAAATTCTTGTCCAATGGCTTGGCTCACAACCAGCCTGTCTCTCTGCTCTGTATCACCAGCAAAGATCTCCTGTTGGTGCATCCCTTCACTTCCGATACCAGCGTCCTGATCGCGGCGCTCAAGAACCTTTCGCTCGGTGCGGCCCGGATCATGCCTCTAAGAGACGCCGCCGAGAAGACGCTCAAAGAGCTTACCGAGATCGCCCAAGGCTATATCGGCATCCCCGGCCGTAAGACCATGATCTTCGCCGCTGGCGATCTTCCCAGTCCGCAGCTCTTTCCCGGCACTAATCCAGTCAACTTGCTCTGGCCGGAAGAATTCCATCAAACCTTCAAGAGCTTGATTGACGCCAATATTGCGGTCTATCCCTTTGAACCCATGGCCTGGTCGCGGGCGCCGACCTTTACCAATCCCAGGGACAGCCAAAACTTACGCGACTCAGACCAAAGCCTCCGCGAGTTCGCCGATGCCACCGGCGGTAACCGCTGCATCGAATCCAACGAACTGATGAAATGCTTTGCCGATGCCGTGGAAGACTCGCGCTCCTATTACATGCTCGGATTTACCGTGCAGCCCGATGACCGCAAACCCGGCTGGCGCAAGCTGTCGGTAAAAGTATCTGCCGAGCACGCCAACGTTCGCGCTCGCACCGGTTTCTTCTACGGCAACCCCGCGCCTTCCAATCCACAGTCTGCCCGCGATGCCGAAATTAACGCCTTGGCCTCCCCCCTCGCCTACAGCGCTGTCCCCATGTACGTTCGTGTCTTGCCTCCAGCCCCCGCCGCATCCCCTGCTCCCACTCCCGGCCAGAAAATAAAAGTCGAGTTTGTGGTGACCATCCCCCTCAGCAGCATCAGAATCGATCCCTCCAACCCCAACCCGCTGGACTTGGAAATCGGCGCCATCGCCCTCACTAGGGACATCCGCGAAGCAGGAGAATTTCTCCACGCTGTCCACGCCAAACCCAAGCCCGAGGCCCTCCAGCAACTTGCCCGCACCGGCATCAAGCTCCGCGAAAAACTCGACTTGCTCCCCGGCACGTACGAGGTCCGCTTCATGGTTCACGACAACACCTCCAACCAAATCGGCACCGTAGTCTTCCCCCTGGATGTGAAGTAGTCAGGATGCTCATGCTTCCGCCCTGTCATCCTGAGCGGAACAAGTCCTTGCGCGCTTAGCGCAAGCACTTGTGTAGTCGAAGGACCCCTGCAATCCCGGACGTCACTACCGGCCCCGAGAGGCGTTCTACCGGAACTGCCGGCGCAACACCGACTCGCATGTGCCAAGAGTTGAACGAGACCCACCACGCCCCAGCCCCGAAGAGCCTGCCCCGAGCGAAGCCGAGGGGACCCTACACTCCAATACGTACCCATAGCCCCAAGGGATTCTCTTGGAGGTTTCGCCAGCTCGCTTTTCAGACTTTTCTTGATTTGTGGCTGGAGCAGCACTTCCAGCGCTGCGATTAGGGATCACCTATGACGCGGGGCTTCAGCCTCCGAGCTACATCTGTAAGAGCTTAAGACTAAGACAGACACTTGGCAGGGGATTTTGAGCGCAATTGCCCGATTACGACAGTTACGGCGAGAACGTCGATTTCTGCACGTATACTTTGCCCATGAGAGGCGCGACTCCTAGGAAGATCGATTGGTTCGAGTTCTGGATACGTTTCGCCTGCGGAGCGCCGCTCGGATTGTTAATCAGTTTTCGTCTTGTTCTGTATTGGTACGATGAGAATCCGGCTATTCTCGTTCTGGTCGGTGTAGGTGTGATGCTGCTTTGCGGCTTCGCGGCAGCGCGATACGGGGACAGATTTTGGTGCTCAATTTTCCTGCGCTAATTCTTGCGTAGCGCAATGAGCGTAATCGCCTGTTAGCGACAGTTACGAACACCAGACTTGGCCATCAGCATTGACAACCGCAAGGTGCGGGAGTACGATTCGCCGACTAGTTTCGGGGCTACTCTTTCCCTTTCCTTGGGTTCTGCCCGGTTATCGGGCCGGACGTTCAGCATCACGCCTCGATTAGCATCAGCTTCTTCGCGAATTCTGAATTCTCGTCCGTTTCGTTGGCGGACGCTGCGTCCTGCACTGAAAGGAGATGCTATGAAGAGATCAGTCTCGGGACTTTCGCTTTTGTTCTTCGCTTTGACACTTGTCGCCGCTGCTCAGCAACCACCTTCCACGCAGATCTCGGTAGATTGCGGCAAAGGCCAATCATTGAATAAGACGCTCGCCAACTTGAACCCCCAAACGCCCTACACCGTGTCGGTCAATGGAACCTGCACTGAATTCGTTCAGGTTATCGGCTTTCACAATCTGGTACTGAGAGCCCAGCCCGGAGCCGCTCTCGCACAACCCAGCACAGGTGGCGGAAGCCTCTTCAACGCCACGCTATATATTGGGGCCTCCCAAAGCGTGCAGGTCGAGGGGTTGACGTTTGACGGGAGCGCAGGCGGGCTCGCTAACATCGGCATCGTACATGGCAGCACCGACATTCGCCTACGTTCGCTGGACGTCAAGGGAGGCGGGGGAGGCATAATCGTCGCTGAGAACAGCCAGGTCTCCATCGCGTATGTGCACGTGCATGATGCCGGCTACGCTTCGCTCGGGATCTATGACTCTTCTGATGTTCACCTTGAGCATTCTCAGTTTGAATACACGACCAACGGTCAGAATCAGTGGCATGTAGGCATTGGGCTCGGAGCCTCGCACGTAACGCTGTACGCCACCACCATCAAGAACATGCAGCAAGGCATCAGCGGCGGCGCCGACTCCATTGTTGATTTCGACGTGTTCAACACGTACTACGCCACCACTACTGGCAGTACCGACGTTGTCATGGACAACTCGGGTGGCTTCAGCTTCGCCGGCGTAGCACTCACGGGTGGATCGCTGAACATCTACAACGCGAAGCTTGTCAGTAACAACTCGGGTCAGTCCTGGGGAGGAACCACAGCAGGCGTTGTGCTCGACGAAGGCTCCAGCATGGTTGCCGACAACGGATACCTCAGCATCACAGGCAGCCTCGGTCAGGGAATCGTGGCTATGAACAACTCACACGCTACTCTGTTTAATGCGACCGTCGCGAATGGAACTCGCGGCGGCCTGGTCGCGATTAACAACTCGAGTATCGACTTATCCATCAACAACACCCCTCTTTCAACGATCAGCGGGAACGCAGTCGACCTGTTCTGCGACTCGGATTCCAAGATCACCGGCACGGCCAATATTTCGGGGACGCCAACAGCGCAGTGCTCGAACCTACTGTCATCTGAGACGGTTTCGCTACCGTAGAACAGCCAGGTACGAAGGCGGCGGGGTGTGGCTCAGATCCCGCCGCATTTTCTATTCTCGCGAGATGAATTCATTTTCAGAGCAGCCGGTGTTCTGCGCGACTGGCGTTAAATCGCGATAACGCTCAAACCCCACAATGAGTGAAATGGCCTGATTGCGACAGTTACCCTTTGCCGCTCTGATGGCCTGTGCGAATATGGAGTGGTGCCAAAGCGAAAGATCATAGTCAATATCGCCACGAGCGCGGACGGCTATCTCGCTCGGACCGATGGCAATCTCGATTGGCTGACGAGACGGCCAGCTCCAAAGGGCTTCTACGGTCTCCCGAAGTTTTCGCGCTCCATCGATGCCAAGATTCTCGGTCGCAAGACCTTCGACCTAAGTGTGAAGATGGGCGCGAGCTTCAGCGCAGATGACGTGCATTATGTGTTCTCGCGTCGTCCTCCCTCTGCATCCGCGCCGGTCGGCGTGCAATTTGTCACGGAGTCGATCAGGGCCTTTGCCGAACGCCT